>ERZ857629.3428-NODE-3428-length-13353-cov-8.153632_pt1 | contig 13353 bp, 15 predicted proteins | sample MGYA00519700_ERZ857629 | MGnify/ENA primary metagenome ERZ857629 (study PRJEB31778, sample SAMEA3449351) | human gut metagenome | biome: human gut; feature: human-associated habitat; material: faeces | place: United Kingdom | collected 2010/2012 ... | reverse complement strand
TTGCAGCAGGTCAAAGTCCTCCGCAAAGCCCTTGATCTCCGCCATGTGCCGGGCACCCAGTGGGGCAACAAAACAGGGTAACGAGCGTTTTCATGAACGGATCGATTTAGGCGGTACGCGGACGCGCGGAATAAAGTTGCCGCTATGCGCAAGGAGGCCGAATTCACAGAGTATCGTTTGGGTGGGAGGCTTGGGCGGATTTGTAAGACTTTATCGTTGATAAAAGCGCTCGCATGGAGCGTCAAATCCCGTGCGGGCCGCTTATCTTGGGCTTCGGCCTAGTCCTTCAGGCGCAGCCCTTAAGCGAAGTATGATATCCTCATGCCTTGCATGGCAATTCCATCAGGGCGGTCACGAAAACCAGTAACATATCCATCTGTAAAGATGATTCCGGCTTCACATCTGAACGAGTCGCCATCACAGATACGCACATTACAGATGGTTGTCAAGCAAGTCGCCCTCAGTTTTCATCAAATTCATATACTCTGTTGTGGCTGGCATATTGTTGTCGAGCTCTTTATCTGCATCTCCATGTTTTCGATACTTTGAAGGCGTGTATCCTGTTGCGGTTTTAAACACTTTCACAAAATAACTACAGTCGTTCATTCCAACGGATTCCGCTATTTGCCCGATTGTCAAGTCGCTGGTGGTTAACAGTTTCTTTGCACTGTCGATTCTTCGCAGCAGTATTAAATCATGAATGCTGCGGGAGAAGGCTTTCCTCGCGGTTTCACACAACTTCGTTCGCCCAATCCCCAATTCGCTTGAAATCGTTCGAAGCGTTAATGGTCGCATATGATTTTTATCAATATAGGATAGAATCAACTGAGGCTCATCGAGCTCCGTCTGTTTTACATATTCCCGCAGCCATATAAAGGAGGCGCAGGCGGACAGAACATCTGCATATGCCAAAAGTGTAGAACGCTCCAGCTGGTCGAGTTTGTGAAAGGCATCGTGCAGCGCCGACAGGTTGTCATGCCATTTGCAGCGCTGCGCTACGATCGTCCATTGTTCTTCTAAAGAAGAGTCGTCCAAAACCTGTCCGTACATAAGGTAAGCAAGGAGTTGGCCTTTCTCCATTACGGGAACGGCGACTTCAATTAAGCCGGCATGGCAGCGATAGATGTGAAGTCGGTTCTTTTCTCTCACATGGGTCAAAGCCCGCATATCACACTGTTGACACAATGTAAGTCCATGCGGCATGCTCTGAATCAGTTTGCAGAATTCGCAAGCCGTATTGCTCGTAATAACATCATTGAAGTTGTCATCTTTCAGGGTTATTTTTCGATTGGTAATAAGGTATAAGCTATTCAGAAGCTCTCCCAACTTTTCAAAATTGAAGATCAACGCCATTTGATTGCCCCCAACTATGATGATACAGCTGAGTATATAGCCAACCATAAAAAATGTCAAACAATTCGGACGATTTTACCATACTTGCGGTCACATGTCCGTTGTCGCAAAAGTAGCATCGCTCTATAATTAATATCATAAACAACAGACGACCCAGTCTCATTTTGATTGCATACCATATTCGTCAGTTGACTCAAACAAAGAAACTTGATTAATTTGTTTCTGGAAAGAGGGGTAAAAAATGAATGCGCTTTCAATTGATTCCGGCGGAACAAAAGTTATTGGGGCAGTTGTAACTCAGGAAGGCGACATTCTGTCCAAAGTCCGGTATAACATTCCCCAAAGAGATGGCGATTGTTTGGTTGAGATTTACACGGATATTTTCAATCAGTTCCGATCAAAATTTCAAATTGATGTTGTCGGTATTGGCGCCAATGGCAGAATCGACCCGGTGAGGGGGATCATTTTGGATTGCGGCGTTCATGCAAACTGGGACGGGAGGCATTTGGGCGAGGAACTCCGGGCGGATTGGGGAGAGATTCCGATTTGCATACACAACGATTGTCATTGCGCGATCAAAGGGGAGCTTTGGCAAGGTGCGGCTCGCGAGTTTGACGTTGTCGCAGGGATTATCATTGGAACAGGCCTTGGCGGAGCAATTGTGGATCATGGGCGGTTTTGGTATGGTAGCCGATACGGTGCGGGCGAGATCGGACATACTATTCTGCATCCTCAGGGCTTCCCGTGCTCCTGTGGCCAAAAGGGATGCGCTGAGCGCTATGTGAGCGGGACGGCTCTTTGGCAAAACTATAATCTTCAATTGGGGAAAGAGTGCTTGAGTTCGGGTTATCAGTTCTTTGACCGCTATCGCGCTGGAGATCCAATCGCCCTGAACGTAATGAATGATTTTATTGACGGACTGAAGCTTTTGATGATAAATATCTCCAATCTATGCGCACCTGAGGCAATCCTGATTGGCGGCGGCATCGCGGATACGAGAGATGTGTGGGGAAAGACGTTGGCGGAACGCTATAGGAATGAGGTCTGCGCGTATATGAAGAACACACGGATTGTTTATGCATCCGCGGGAAATGACGCCGCCGTCTTTGGCGCAGCGAAGTTTGCATTTGAACTGCTTGAAGCAACGGAAAGGGGAAACGTATCATGAGTCTCATTTATTCGGAAATTCAGGATCAGTTTGCTGCCATGGAAAAGTGCGCGGCATATTTAGATGATAATTTAACAGCAATCCGGGAATTGCTGCTGAAAACCAAACCGAAATCTGTTGTTTTTATGGGCTGCGGCTCAAGCTTCTCTCTTGCAAAATCGATGGCGGGGATACGGTCAATATGCGATCTGCGACGCCATCCTTTGCGGTTGCCGCAGGCGACGTTGCAATCCATGCGGAGCGTTATACCAATTTGGCCAAGGATGCGGTGATTGTCCCGGTTTCGCGCTCCGGAAGCACATCGGAAATTATGCTGGCGCTTGAAAGCTTGAAGGCAAAAGCTTGCGAGTCCACGGTAATAGGCCTTTCCTGCGTTAATCACTGTAAGCTGTCCGAGTATTGTTCGCTATCGCTGGAGATGCCTTGGTGCAAGGTTGGGCCGGCATTGACCTTTGCCGCCCGAGAAGACCTGTTCGCTTTAGAAATGGTTGAGCGAGAGTTACCTGGATCAACGGCGGATACATGCAGCAGATTCCGAGAAAACCTGGAATCCGCAATGGTTGCGAACGACAGGTATTGGGTAAAGCATTATCATGGTTCATTGCAACAACAAAAGTTCGAAAGAGCGTTCAGTTTGTCCGATCGATCTCGATATTACCTTTCTGAGAAGACAGTCAAAAAAGCAACGGAGACCTTGTGTAAGAACCTTGAAAGCGTTGCTATCCCATACGCATTGCTGCATCAGTATCTGCCGTGGCAAGCCGAACGCATTTTACAGGGAAAGCTAGAAAACAAACCGGTTGCCATTCTTGAGAATCATATCGGCGATGTTATTGAAGACTATTTATATGCAACACAGCAGGCATAAAGCAATACGGAATAAGGAGGTTGAACAGAATAGAAAGAATGGTCGAAACATCCAGAACTACTTCAATCATTAAGGAGGAAAGAAAATGAAAACTTCCAAACGGTGGATTGCTCTATTGTTAGCCCTTGCCTTTGTTCTCACCATGATCGGCTGTAGCAAAGATACTGCCGGCGGTCAGCCGAGCAACGGAGCGACGGCAGGCAGTGATACCACGTCGTCAACTCAGACGTCGCCAACCAAGGCAGATAAGGTTACATTGACCATGGCAACCTTCCTCTACGTCGAGGCGCCGCATCGTGCGGTTATTGATCGTCTCGTCGAGGCGTATAACAAGCAGAATAAGAACGTTGAGATTTCTATCTCTGGCGCAGGTTATGGAGATTTTTGGAACAATCTTACCTCCGAGATCTTGGCCAATAACGAAACGGATATTGTACAGATCTATCCGGAAAATCTTGCTTCCTATCAGTCGCTGAGAGAAGGCGGCACGTTCCTTGATCTGACGGAGCACTTTGCTGCTACGGGGCTGGAGGGTAAACTGACCGGTCAGGAGACCGGTGTTTACGACGGCAAAACGCTGGCCCTCTCGAACTATTCCTGGGGCACGACGGCGATGTTCTATCGCAAGTCAATGCTGGAAGCGAAGGGTATCGACCCCAATTCCATTAAGACGCAGGACGATTTCCTTAACGCCTGCCGTGTTTTCTCCAACGGTGATAATGTTGCAATCGGCGTGGTTTACGGAACCCATGCATTCTCCGTCAGCGAATGGAACCGTCTCATTGCCCGACCTGTTTCCAATGGCCTGTATTTCAAGGATGGCGAGAGCGGTCCGTACACTGCCGAACGTCTTAACTGCAATTCCGACGCCAACGTTTGGGCTGCTCAGTGGTGGAATGACTTCATCGCTAAGGAAAACTGTGCGAAGCTGGTGCTGGATAAGAAGGATTCCCGCGAAATGTTCTGGAACGGCGAAGTGCCTTTCTGCATGGATGGTCCGTGGTTCATCGGTATGTGCCAGGAGCATGATGCTGCAATGATGGAGGACATCGGCATTATTCCTCAGTTCGATGTCGTTTACAACGGGACAACCTATAAGCCAAATCCGCAGAACTATCCGGTGCTTAGCCTAATCAGCAGCAATTGTAAGCATCCCGAAGAGGCGTGGAACTTCCTGCTTTGGATGACCAGCGAAGAAGCGCAGAAGATTATTGCAGATTGCGGTCAAATTCCCGCCAGCGCCGAGTATGCTTCCTCTCAGGAGTACAAGGATGCATACCCCTTATCCGCTCTGTTCTATGACTTTATCAGCAACTACTATACCACGTTGGTTTCTGACCCGGCGATTCCGGAATACAACGAGCTTAACCAGGTTATGATTGATGCTGCGGCCGAGATGTTCAACAACACTTCGGTGGATGTTAAACCAATTCTTGATGCAGCCAGAGACAAGATGGCTGGTATCCTTGGTTCCTAAGTCCTAACAATTGAAAATGTGAGGTAGAGGGGGCTCCCTCTACCTCACCTGAAACGCTATGCTGCGGGTGATTCGGAAATCTTCTGAATTGTTACGCATTTGATGGAGGATTACCCTATGAAAAGGTTGAGAATAAAGAGCGACACTAAGAACGGCGTGTTATTTATTCTCCCATTGGTTGTTATTCTTGCAGTCTTTTTAGCTTATCCGATTCTGAAGGCCGCCCTTATGAGCGTGCAGTATTGGAAAATGACAAAACCTTCGGCGGATGGGCACTATTTTGTAGGGATTCAGAACTATCGCAGTGTTTTTCAGGACGACCTGTTTCTGAACTCCGCGAGAGTAACGTTGATTTATATGGTTGTGACAGTCTTTGCGCGTTTTGCGCTCGGATTTGTTACTGCTCTGGCTTTGAATACGAAATTCCGCGGTTGCGGCTTGGCGCGCGCATTGGTCATTATACCTTGGGCGGTTCCTGAAGTAGTGGCGTGCCTTGTCTGGATACTGATGTATGACAAAGACTATGGAATTATTAACGCAATCTTGTCAGGCGCTGGAATTCTCTCACAAAACCTAGGTTGGCTGCTGGACAAGAATTTAGCATTGCCGGCTGCCATGGCGGTCAATATTTGGAAGGGGTTCCCCTTTGTTGCGGTTATGCTTCTTGCAGGCATGCAGAGTATTGACCAGCAGATGTATGAAGCAGCCACTGTGGATGGCGCGTCGCGTCTGCAGCAACTTCACCATATTACTTGGCCGGCGCTTAAGCCTGTGTCAATGGTAGTCTTTCTGCTTCTTGTAATTTGGACGCTCAAGGATTATGCAATAGCGTATTTGTTGGCGAAAGGCGGTCCTGCGCATGCAACCGAAATTCTTACGATATATGTACAGCAGTCAGCGTTCAAGTACTTTGATTTCGGAAAGGCTTCGGCTGTCGGTATGCTCATGTTGCTGGCAAGCTGCATCTTTACAGGAATCTATTTCCGAGCCCTGAACAAAGGAGAAAAGGCATGAAGAAACCGCTCAGCTTAAAAATTGGGATCATTGTTGTCGCTTTAATTGTCTGCCTGTTCTGCATATTTCCCTTTTGCTGGATGATTTCTGTATCGTTTAAGCCTGCAAGCGAGGTGTATGCTCCCCCTACACTATTCCCCAAAGCGCCAACACTTAACGGATATCGCAACATGTTAGCGACAACGGGCGCCTTTAGCTTTACCACATGGCTCAAAAACAGTGTGATTGCATCCTTGTGTACCACATTGTTTTCACTGATCATTGCGACATTGGGTGCATATGGGCTTGCCAGATTCCGTTTCCGTGGACGCAATACATTGGCCTATTTAATTTTGACCACGCAGGTGATACCGGGTGCTCTTATCATTGTTCCGCTGTACATCATCATGAGCAATCTGAATTTGTTGGATAACATGATTGGTCTGATTCTGGCGTACACAACCTTCACCGTTCCGTTCTGTACTTGGATGATGAAAGGATATTTCGATTCCATTTCTCCTACGATAGATGAAGCGGCCATGGTCGACGGTGCCAATCGCTTTCAGGTATTTACCAGAATTGTATTGCCGCTATCCTTGCCAGGTTTGGCTGCGACAACGATATTTGCATTTATTTCTGGGTGGAACGAGTATGTATTTGCGAGCATATTGCTGCGGAGTTACGAAAACTGGACCTTGCCCATTGGCATTGCAAGTTTTCAAGGACAGTACGATACCAACTGGGGCACCTTGATGGCGGGCGCTGTTATGATAACCGTTCCTGTAGTCGTCATTTTCTGGCTGCTGCAAAAACATCTTGTAGCGGGTATGACGGCTGGCGCAGTTAAAGGCTGATAAGCACATCCAACGGAGAAGTTCAAATACGAATGATTATTTGCAAAGCAAAGGAGTGTACAAAAATGCAAAAGAAAATCAAAATGGGTATTGTTGGCGCGGGTACTTGGGGTGAAACACATGCCTATATCTATAAAGAGCATGTCAATGCTGAACCGGTGGCAATTTGCGATATGAATCGAGCCCGCGCACAGGCAATTGCGGATAAGTTTGGCATTCAGGAAGTTTACAGTGATTACAGAGAGATGGCAGAGAAGGCGGATATCGATGCCGTTGCAATTGTCACACCAGACTTTGCGCATGCCGATATTGCCTGCTGCTTTGCGGAACACAAAAAGCATCTGTTGATCGAGAAGCCACTGGCAACGACGCGCGAGGATGCAGAACGAATTGTTGCGGCGGTAAAGAGCAACGGCGTTCGCTGCATGGTCGATTTGCACAACCGGTGGAATGCGCCGTTCAATACCTGCAAGCAGCTGATTGATGCTGGCAAGCTCGGAACGCCTTATACGGCGTATATTCGCCATAGCGACTGCAAGTGGGTTGCTACCGATATGCTCTCTTGGGCGGCAAAATCATCGATCCTTTGGTTCCTGGGCAGTCACTCGCTGGATACGCTGCGCTGGTTGTTTAACGACGAGGTTAAAAGGGTCTATTCCGTCAAACGCGAGGGAATACTCCGGGCAGAGGGCGTTGATACACCGGATATCTATCTGACGACGATTGAATTCTGCAACGGCGGCATTGCGCATATGGAGAACGGTTGGGTCACCCCGAACGGAAATGGAAACGTGAATGATTTTCGGTTTTCCATCATGGGTACTGAGGGAATGGTAAACCTGAACCTTTCAAACCATGATTTGATCACCTTTGCGGATCAGGAGAAGATGGTTGTGCCTGACATCCTTGTCAGCAACTTTGTGTTCGGCAAGTGTAAGGGACTGTCATATGAAAGCATCCGCGATTTTATCGATCGGTTAGTTGACGGACAGGAGTTCAGAGTGACGTTGGAGGACTCTCGCAAGACCTGCATTGCGCTACTTGCTATTATTGAATCAGCCGAAAAGGGCGTGCCGGTTGAGGTTGCGTATTGATAGGAAAGGAGTATACGATGAGCACCTTAACGTTTGAAAAAATGAACATTCCAGGGTCGCACCTTGGAAAGGATGGCAATTATCCGATTCTCTATAAACAGAAAATGTTTGAAAAAACCAGCATTTTGGACGAATCGGAGGGGCTCTATATCAATTATGGGAACATTTTGCACATGCTTCCATATACCAGCCAAGACGATTATGACCGTAAGAACGAGAATCAGGAGTTCGACGTGGCGGTCTTGGAAAACGATTATTTAAAAGCTACGTTTGTGCCGCAGCTCGGCGGCCGTATGTGGTCGCTGTATGACAAGGTCAACAAGCGTGATCTCATTATTAATAATCCGGTTTTCCGTCCGTGCAACTTTGCGGTTCGTAACGCGTGGTTTTCTGGCGGCGTGGAATGGAACTGCGGCGTCCGTGGACATTCCGCATTGACGTGTTCACCAATTTTTGCAGCGAAAACAAAGCTGGATGACGGAACGCCTGTTTTGCGCCTATATGCTTTCGAGCGTATTCGCGCAAACACCTTCCAAATGGAATTCTTCCTTAAGGATCACCTTCCGTTTCTGTTCGCACGAATGCGCATGGTTAATGGATCGACCGAGGTTAAGCCGGTCTATTGGTGGAGCACGATTGCGGTCAAGCAGGAAGAGGGTGCCCGCGTGATTGTGCCCGCCAACGAGGCATATATCAATCAGGACGAAGATCCTGTGTACAAAATGAACATTCCCGTTGTTGACGGCGTGGATCTCTCCTATCCGACCAATCACAGTATTGTTGTCGATCACTTCTACAATATCCCGGATGGACAGCGGAAGTACGAGGCATATGTAAGGCCAAACGGACAGGGCATCATTCATGCCTCGACAAGACGATTGAAGGGTCGCAAATTGTTCGTTTGGGGCACTTCTGTCGGCGGCGACAACTGGCAGAAATTCCTCACCGGAGGAACCGGGTATGATCAGCCATACCTTGAGATTCAGGCCGGTCTTGCTCCGACCCAGAATGAGAGCCTCCCGATGCCGCCGCAATCTGCGTGGGAGTGGCTTGAGGCGTATGGCGCCGTTGATTTTGAACCAAGCAGAGTACACGGCGAATGGGAGACAAGCAAACAGACCGTTCAGAAGTGGCTTGACGAGGTGTTGCCAGAGGAAACGATGGATGAGCTCTTGACCTCTACATACAAGATGGCAACCTCTCCCGCAGATGTGGTGATGAAGGGGCAAGGGTGGGGAGCTCTCGACAATGCCATTCAAGAGTCCCTCGGCAGAAAGCCGATTGCGGAATATTTGGATTTCGGAGCATTGGAGGAGCAGCAGAACGTCTGGATGCGTTTCCTGAAAAACGGGTATTTAGATTGCCCCGATCCCAAGGCGGCTCCGGCCTCCTTTATTGTGCAGAATGAATGGTTTGAATTGCTCAAGAAGGCAGTCAAGGCTGCAGATGCAAATAACTGGTACGCCTGGTACAATATCGGTTTATGCTATTTTGCACGCAGTCTATACGAAGAAGCGCTTGAAGCTTTTGAAAAATCCATGGCGCTCGAACAAAGTACCTGGGGCTATCACGGTCTGGCAAATGTTTGGCGCGTGATGGGTGATGAGCATCTCAGTGCATACCTCATGGCAAAGGCGCGTTCTTTGAATCCATCCGATTTAGCATTGGCCAAAGAAACTCTCCGCTTTGCGTATGAGGCTGGCGAGTATGACCTGATGAACTCCGTGTATGATGAGCTTTCTGCAGAACAGAGGAAGGCACCCATGATTAAAGCGTATCATGCTTTTGCGCTTGCACATACGGGGCGCCCGGACGATGCGCTGGAAATCTTGGAGGAGAACGGAGGCCTCGAGATCCCCGATCTCCGGGAGGGAGACAACTCACTGCCAAATGAGTTTATCTTCTGCAAGCAGGCGATTGCCGCACGAGAAGGTCGAACGCTTCGCGCAGAGGAGATCGAGGTGCCGGAGAAAATCGATTTCCGCATGTTCTTTGCTAGGAAAAAATAGAAAACTTGTTAGACGCCATGCGATCCCCCTTGGAGATTTCACACAAGGGGGATCACTCTTTAGGACAATGAAGCTATATCCAAGAAAAGTTCTGTTTCTTTGCAGCACGTTATTGATGCTGGCGGCCATTCTGTATGCGTAGTCGGTGTTTGCAGCACATCTGGAGGAGAGTAATCATTGGAGCCGTATTGCGACTTCTATTGTGTTCACTGTGTCCATATGTTCCCACTGCGTTGGGTCAATCCTCAGCGGATTTTTGCAGCCCTGCTGGACGGTTTCCGCAAAACTGCGGACCTGCGGGACGCTTTTGCTCGGAGGGTTTTTGCTGACAGGGCTTTGCCCTACTCAGACGGGGATACTTATTGGTTATGGGATGTTGTGCGGTTGTGCCGTGGGCATTGTGTACAATACTCTGTTAGGGTATGCGATTACATGGTTCCCGAAAAACACCGGCGTCTGCAACGGTGTGCTGCCTGCTTGTTATGGACTGGCCACGTTCCCGATTACCGCTATTGCGGAATGCTTGCTGAATGCCTTCGGCTGGCGCGGCGCGATGGTATCGTTTGGCCTTGCAGAAGGCGCACTGTTTTCCTTCGCTGGTTTTTATTTACCCAAGGCCCCTCCTTGGAAACGCAATTGAGGGAGGAAAAGGATACCATTCCGGAGTCTGTTGTTTCTGTTTTGCGTTCGCGCCCGGTTGTTTGCTCATTAATTTGGCTCATGATGATTACCACGATTGGCTTGGCGATCGTGGGGAGCGCGACGCAGATGACATTGGTATTTGCCGTCCCCGCAGCTTTAGCAAATTTGACGTCTGGGATTATTCCAGTTTTTGTATGCATAGGTCGGTTGAGTATCGGAAAACTGTTTGATACGGTTGGAAACAATAAAAAGCATACTACTGGATAATATTCTGGTCATCCTGGCAATCGTCCTGCATTTGAGACGGGCGCATATCCTTTGTTTTTCATCGGGTGCTTATTGCCTAGTATTGGTTACGGTGGAATGGCGAGCTTATGCGCTTGCTTGGTTCGCGCTCTTTTGGGCGCGAAAAACTATTCATTTGACCTGTCCATCATATCCTTACAGATGATTCCAGCATCTATCATAGGCCCAATCTTGGGCAGTCGTATTTATGAGACTCATAAGAATTATACAACCGTGTGCCTTTCGTTTTTAGTATTTGGATTAATAGGAATACCCTTCATTCTCTTCGGTTTGAGGAAAGAAAAAGCTCGGTAACGCTCGAGCCATCGGAATGCGAATTGCGCACAAATGACCTGATATCGCACGTGCAACTTGGTGATATGGAGCTGTGGACGAAGCATAGCGTCCATGCCCAGACCTTGAAGCGGCCCCGTTTTCCTTGGAAAGGAATCAAAAACAGGATGCGGCGGAAGTCGGCCGGAGAAGTCGCTTTCTTGCGGTGTTCTCTTATGGCGCATCCTCTAAGCTGCGTACTGCTATTGATCATTCTGCGGACAAAATCGTATCGGTATGTTTTCCTCCTTCGCTTTGCACGATTTCCCTATCCACGCTGAACAGCACCCCATTTGTTAGACAAGTATGATAGAATACTTGTACTAAGGAATGGGGGTGTTTAACTATGCCAAAGGGAGTACAGACCAAACGGTATACGCCAGAATCCAAGAAGCTGGTTGTGGAAACCATGCAGAAGGAGAATCTAAGCGACTGTGGAACAGCAAGGCAGTTTGAAATTAGTGATCACAAGCGTGTTGCCGCATGGGAACGAATCTATCTGACCGAAGGTCCGGAAGGGTTAGCCATCGAACGGCGCGGCTGCGGCAGTAAGGGCCGTCCGCCAAAGTAGCTGCCAAAAGAGGCAGAAGAAGATCTGCTGGCGGAGGTTCAGCGTTTGCGTGCAGAGGTAGAATACCTAAAAACTTGCAAGCCTTGGGTTTGGAAGACGAGCGACGCCAGCACAAAAAACGCTGGTAGTTCAGAAGCTAAGGCAAAAACACGCACTCAGTATTCTGCTCTCAATCGCTCAACTGCCTCGCGCAACCTTCTATTATCATCTGAACCGGATGAAGCAGGCAGATAAATACGAGTCAGAAAAACAAGAGATCACAGCGATTTACCACGAAAATAGGGGGGCGGTACGGCTATCGCCGGATCACGGCAGGGCTTCGCAGCCGAAATATTCCTTTGAACCACAAGACTGTTCAGCGGCTTATGAAGGAACTGGGCTTGGTTTGCCGTGTCAGGATGAAAAAACATCGCTCTTATAAGGGGGAAGTGGGTAGAATCGCACCAAATCTTCTGAATCGAGATTTCCACGCGGACAAGCCGAATCAGAAATGGGTCATGGATGTGACGGCGTTCAGCTTGTTTGGGGAAAAACCGTATCTGTCCCCGATTCTCGATCTGCACAGCGGCGATCTAGGCAGCTATACCATATCGAATCGTCCTGTACTTAGCATGGTGACCACCATGCTGGACAAGGCGCTTGCAAAGATACCGGACGGAACAAACCTGGTTCTTCATTCCGATTAGGGGTGGCAGTATCAGCGGATGCTCCGCGAGAAGGGCATTCGGCAGAGCATGAGCCGCAAGGGAAACTGTCTGGACAACGCAGTGATAGAAAACTTCTTTGGGCTACTCAAAAGTGAACTGCTGTATTTGCAGGAGTTCCGTTCCATGGAACACTTCAAACTGGAACTCGTTGAATATCTGGATTACTACAACAACCACAGAATCAAGGCAAAACTGAAGGGCTTGCCGCCTGCAATTCACAGACAACAAGCCCTCTCAGCAGCTTGAACAATTTCTATTAAGATTATTTGTCTAACTTTTGGGGTCGCTTCAGCCGCCATGCATGGGTTCAGTTTTCTCCGATTCCCCATCCCTTGCAAACGTCCACCCAGCCGCTTGCCATCGCATAGGTTTCCAGCTCATGGCAGGTCAGCGCGATCGCGCTGTTGCTGCTGCCGGCCGCGGGGAACACCGTCTCAAAGCGGCGCAGCGACACGTCAAGATATACCGGTACGCCCTCTGGCAGCGCAAAGGGGCAAACCCCGCCCACGGCGTGACCCGTGAGCAGTTCGGCCTCCTCCGCCGCAAGGAACCGGACCTTGCAATGGAAGCGATCCTTAAACTCCCGGTTGTCAATCTTCGCGTCCCCCGCCGCAACGACCAGCATGCAGCCCCGTCCCCGCGGCATCGCGAAACGAGAGCGTTTTGGCGATGCGCGCAGGAATCACATGCGCGGCCTCTGCCGCAAGCTCCACCGTCGCGGAGGAAACGGGGAATTCCAGGATGCGGTTTTCGATCCCAAGCGGCCGAAAGGCCGCGCGTACTCTTTCAATGGACATGACCGGTCTCCTTCCGCCTGCGCCAGGCAAGCGCCGTAAGCCCCGTGGCAGACGACAGCGCGGCCGCTGCCGGAACGCCGCCGACCCGCGATGCGATTATGCGCGTCTCACCGAGCGTTGCCATTGTCTTCCAGCAGAAGCGGCACGCGCTCTCCCATCGGCGTATAGTGGCCGTGGATGGTCACGGCGCGGTAGGCAGGGC
>ERZ857629.3424-NODE-3424-length-13370-cov-2.377244_pt1 | contig 13370 bp, 9 predicted proteins | sample MGYA00519700_ERZ857629 | MGnify/ENA primary metagenome ERZ857629 (study PRJEB31778, sample SAMEA3449351) | human gut metagenome | biome: human gut; feature: human-associated habitat; material: faeces | place: United Kingdom | collected 2010/2012 ... | reverse complement strand
AACTCGCGACCCCGACCTTGGCAAGGTCGTGCTCTACCAACTGAGCTATTTCCGCTTGTTTTGAATGAACTTTCCCGAAATGGGATTGCAAAGGTAGGGATATTTTTTGAAAGCGCAAATTTTTTGTGAAGAAATATTGTTTTTTTATCCGTGCAGGTAGTGAAATTGAGGGTAATTTGATTGGTTTTTTTTGAGAATTTATTATATTTGTTTCCGGTTTTGACGATTATTGACGTGTAGTATATGTTTAACTGTTCGTGATTGTCGCCGTTTTGTCGGAAATCGGATGGCATAGTACAACGATTTCGGATGAACAAGGATGGTTGCGGACGTAATTTTTTCAGACAATGAAAAAGTCAATGTTTTTTGCTTTGGCGACGCTGGGATTGGTCGCCATGGCAAGTTGTGAAAAGGAAGCGGAAAAAGCCAAAGAGCCTGCTCCCGAATTAACCAATGAAACTCAAATCACCGGGATTCCTTTCACAGGAGGTGAGTTTACCTATGAGTTCGACTCTAACAAGAAATGGACTGTCACCGGCGATGCTGAAGTCACCATAGAGGGCCAGACTTATGAGTTCGGGCTGACCCCTACCTCCGGAGATGCCGGACACGGAGTTGTCACCGTCACTGTACCTGCAAACAAAGGTGCCAAAGAAATCAGCTACAGCTTCACCTTGACTCTCCTTGGCGAAGATAAGGACACCAAGCCTCTCACAAAAACCGTGAGCCTCACCATCCCTGCACCGTCAGTGACCGACGCAGCCGGAAATACCTACAAAGCCGCATATTTGGGAGGCAATTACTGGATGACTGAAAATCTGCGCACGATTCCGGAAGGTATGACGGTTTCTGAAAATCCTGCAGACAAAAGCGGGCTTTGGTATCCATACACATATACAGATGTTAAGATAGAAGACGGAAAGGCAAAGGCGACCGCAAAAGTGGCAAAAGATGAGGCAACAATCAAAACCAACGGATACCTTTATTCAGCCAATGTTTATCTCGGAGGGGTAGAGTTTGGAAAAGAGAATTTTACTTCATTCGAAGGTGTCCGCGGAATCTGTCCGGAAGGATGGCATATCCCTACAAAAGCTGATTTCGTTGCTCTTAACGGATATGCGCAATCAAAAGGAAAAGACATTCCGGAAGTTTCAGATGACAAGGCTCCGTTCTATGACGCAAAATATAAGAGTGGCAAATATGAAAATGCGGTGGGGTGCAACTGGAATCCTGTACTTGCTGGTGTTGTAACCACCGTTTATAGTACAAATGTAATTACGGAGCTGAACTCTACCAAAACAGAACTTTTTAACAAGCCGGCCTTAAACTATTGGGCGGGTTCAACAGGAGTTAGCGAAACGCAAGTTTGGGCTATGATAACAACTTTCACAAAGAACGCGTATCCCGAGGGTCGTTTACACACCAGTTTCTGCACCGCTTCATTCGGTGTTCCAGTCCGCTGCGTAATGGACAAAACGGCGAAATAGTAACAAGAACGACAAATTATAAGTCATAAGCCAAAGCGAGAAATCCAAGTGCCTGAAGCACAAAGATTTCTCGCTTTCAATTTTCTCGAAGCAGCACTTCCCCTTCGAGGGGACAGGAGGGGTCAAAATAAGAATCGCAGACCGCCACCACACCCAAACCAGGCGCAGAAGGCGGGGATGCAGAAAAGGATGGGATGCAAGGCGGATGGCGAAGCCAAATACCGCAGCAACCTTTTGGTTGTGAGGATTTTGGCAAGACATCCAACGCAGCAGACCGCCTTTTCTGCGCCCCGCCTACCGATATTTCTCGTAGTCCGGCATCGCAAGAGACGACAACACCTCCTTCACCTCGCTGTCACTCTTCGGGCAGATGAGCAGGACATCGTCAGTGTCGATCACAATGTAGTCGTCAAGACCCTTGACGGCGAGAAGCTTGGACTTGTTAGAGCTTAGAGCGAGCACCCCATTGCAATTTTGAAGAAGCCGCGGATTTTCATATACCACATTTCCGTCAGCGTCCTTGCCGTCGGCATAGTCATAGACCGAAGCCCAATTGCCGACGTCAATCCAATTGAAATCGCACGGCATAATCCAGGCGTTGTCGGTGCGCTCAAGCAGCCCGTAATCGAACGAAGTCCAAGGACAGTCCGTGTAAACCCTTTCGATGAACGACTTCTCCTGCACCGTCCCGAGAAACTTTTCCCAACCCTTGAAGAGCGCAGTCACTTCCGGATTATAGGTTTCCATCTCATCCTTGAGGTTGGCTGCGTGCGCGACGAACATCCCGGAGTTCCACAAGAACTCACCGCTGTCGACAAAGACCTTGGCAAGCGCCCGGTCCGGTTTCTCGGTGAAAGTCTTGACCTTTACCGGAGAACCTATCGTGATGTTACCCTTTCCTCCCGCAACCTGAATGTAGCCGTAGTTGCTGTCAGGACGGCTCGGCACAATGCCGAGAGTAATCAGGACGTCCGCACCCTCCACGAATTCGAGAGCGCGCCCCACAAGTTTATTGAATACATCAGGGTCGGAGATGTAGTTGTCCGACGGGGAAAAGATAATGTTCGCGTTGCTGTTGCGACGGAGAATCGTGTAGGTTGCGTATGCTATACAAGGCGCGGTGTTGCGGGTATATGGCTCCAGAAGAAGGTTTTCCTCCGGGAGCTCCGGAATCTGCTCGCGGACCATGTCGGCAAACTTCGCTGACGTTACAACGATGATGTTCTGTGACGGGATGAAGCCCTGAAACCTTTCGTATGTGTGTCGAATGAGGCTTTTTCCGAGATAGGCGAGGTCCAGGAACTGTTTCGGGCGATTGCTGCGGCTGATTGGCCAAAGACGCTGGCCAGAGCCGCCCGCCATAATGACACAATAGGAATTATTTTTGTTCATATCTCTGTTTTAGTGTTTTTGAATATCTTTTGAGTCTATATTATTTTCTCAAAAATCTGATTCAAAATATTTATGTTTATAATATCTTTTGGGTCTATCTATACATAGGTATAAACGCCTGCGGGATATATTCCAAATCCGTGCCGTCATTGGAGAAAGTCACTCCGACAACATCAAAAAATACCTCTAAATCCGAAAATCTGCGATATGCATCCCCACGGAGGAAGCGTTTCGCGGCCTCGACGACCTTACGCTGCTTCGCGGAGTTCACGGTTTCCTGCGGAAGGATTTCCGGGTTTATGCGCGTGCGGACCTCGACAAAATGAATACCGTCGTCGCCAACTGCCACGATATCAAGTTCATAGTGACCGCTGCGCCAGTTCCTTGCAAGTATCGTAAATCCCTTGCCTTCGAGGTAATCGGCCGCCATATCCTCACCGAACTTTCCTGTCTGTTGTCTACTGTCCATTGCAATTCCTGTCTATGCCGCCCCACAATCTAATCAAAGGTCACGATGGTGACTCCAGTGCCGCCGAACTGTATGTGTTCATCCTTAACCGAGGCGACTCCCGGGGTGGCGCGGAGAAGTTTCTGCACCTCCTCCCTAAGGGCCCCGGTGCCCTTTCCGGTGATGATACGCACGGACGGGACCGAAAGCATCAGAGCGTCATCGACATAGTGCATGACTTTCTCAAGGGCCTCGCCCACACGTTCACCTCTTATGTCAAGTTCCGGAGAGAAGTTCAACTTACGCTCGGCTATCGAGCTGTCGAACTTCACCTTGGAAACATTGCGGTTTTCACTGCGGGTAGCGTCTTTGAACTCGTTGGAAGTTATGCGTTCCACTTTGTCGAGCGGAAGCTTTGAAGAGATGTTGCCGATGTTCACAAAGACCGCCTTCGCTGAAACACGGGTCACTTCTCCGACCAGCCCATTATCCTTGACGCGAATCTTCTCACCGACTTTGAGCGGAGCATTCCTGAATGCCTCCTGACGGGCCTTTTCCTCAGCCTCCGCGATGAGACGCTTCTTCTCTGCCTCGTCCGCCCTCTGGACCGAGCGTGCCGCACGCCTTTCCCGCCGCTCGTCCAACTGGCGTATTTTCTTTTCTATGTAGTCGTCCTTTTCCTTCTGTTCCTGCTCCTTCTTGGCAGCGAGCAGCGACATGAAGCTCTGAAGATCCTTGCGAGCCTCCTGTGTGCTATCTTTCTGTGCCTGCTTCTCCTTGATGGTGCGTATGGTGTTCTCCACCTGGCGGTTGGCACCCTTCACGATCTCCTCGGCCTCCCTGTGTGCCTGGTCAAGCACCTCTTTCTTGAGCTGCCGGATGTTCTGAAGTTCCTTCTGGTAGCGGTCGGTGATGTTTTCCAGAGTGCGGTCCGTGTTCTTGATCCTCTCCAGTTTTTCGTCGAGGACCTTGCGGTTGCGGGCGATGCGACGCAGGTTGCGCTCGATGTCGACATATTCCTCTCCGGCCCTGGTCTCCGCGTCCTTCACAATCTGTTCAGGCAGCCCCATCTTTCTGGCCAATTCAAAGGCGAACGAGTTGCCCGGAAGCCCAATTTCCAGCTTGAACAGCGGCAAAATGTTCTTTGCGTCGAACATCATCGCCCCGTTTATGACACCAGTCTGTCCTGAAGCATAGAACTTGAGGTTGGTGTAGTGAGTCGTAATCACACCGTAGACTCCACGGCGGTCAAGTTCAGCAAGTATGGCCTCGGCAATCGCTCCTCCGGCCGCAGGCTCCGTGCCGCTTCCAAACTCATCAATGAGCACGAGCGTTCGAGAGTCGGCTTTCGCCAGCATCATCTTCATGTCGGAGAGGAAAGAGCTGTAGGTGCTGAGGTCGTTGTCTATGGACTGGTCGTCGCCGATGTTCACCATAATCCGGTCGAAGACCATCAGTTCCGATGTCTCGGATGTCGGAATGAGCATTCCCCATTGAAACATATACTGCAGAAGCCCGAAGGTCTTGAGGCACACGGACTTTCCGCCTGCATTGGGGCCGGAAATCAAGAGTATGTGCTTCTGAGGCGTAAGCGTTGCGCTAAGCGGGACAATCTGCCTTCCTTCCTTGCGCAGGTTTCTTTCCAACAATGGATGACGCGCCTTACGCAGGTTCAATTCGCCGTTTTCGGAGACTATCGGCATACCGCAGATAAAGTCCAGAGCAACCTGTGCCTTCGCCATGAGAAAGTCTATTTCCCCAATGAAGACCGCAGCGTCGAGAAGTTCGGGGATATAGGGGCGCAGAAACTCCGTAAATTCGTAGAGTATGCGCACAATCTCCCTCTGTTCGGCAAACTTGAGTTCGCTGATTTCGTTGTCGAGTTCAACGACTTCGGCAGGCTCGATGTAGGTCGTCTTCCCGGAGGCGGACTCGTCGTAGATAAAACCCGAAAGCTTCTTCTTGTTGGCAGCCTGGACCGGGATTAGCATCTTCCCATCGCGCATTGTTACGGAGGCGTCGCTGTCCACAAGTCCCTCCTCCTTTGCCCGGCGGAGTATGACATTGATTCGCTTGGAGATGGTTCCCTCCTTGTCTCTCAACGATTTACGTATCGAATAGAGTTCGTCGGATGCCGTATCCTTAACTTCGGAATATTTGTCGAGTATGCCGTCGATGCGTCTTTGGACTTCAGCAAAACTCATGATTCCGGAAGCCATGCGCTTGAGGTTAGGATAGACCCCATCCTTCACGTCCGCAAAGAATGCAATTAGCCTGCGGAGAGTTTCGAGCGTGGTCTTGAGTTTCCTCAGCGACAGGAGATCTATCGAGACGGAGGACTTTTCGAGCGGGCGTAGGAATCCTATGGCATCGATATAGCCATTTGTCGGAAAACTCTCCTCGAACATCATTATCAGCCTCATCTCGTCCGCAAGGCGCAGGCGGCGGGTGATTTCGGACGCCGATGTGGAGAACTTTTCGTCAGCAACGCGGCCTGCGGCATATTCGGTCGAGCACCTCGCGGCGATAGCCTCCCTTATTCTGTCAAAACCAAGTTTCTGTTCGAGTTTAGCATACCCGACCTCGTTTTTCGTCAAGTCCTTTTCTTCCGTCATCTTTTCGCCTCCACTTGTCATTTCAGCGCTTCGCCCAGCAGGAGCTTCAGCTCATTGAGGTTGTTTATTTCAGTGTAACTCCCGTCCTTAAAGAATGTTATGTGCCCGGTTTCCTCGGAGACCACAACCACAGAGGCATCGGTCAACTCGGATATGCCGGCTGCAGCCTTGTGCCTCATTCCAAACTGCGGAGGGAGGTTGCGCTCGCTCATTGGAAGCGTACAACGTGCCGCCTCGATGCGGTTGCCGCTGACAATCACAGCTCCGTCATGCAACGGGGAGTTCTTGAAAAACAGGTTCATCAGCAGACGGCGGTTCACAATCGCGTCTATCCTGTCGCCGGTTTCTATCACCGAATCCATCGACGACATTCCCGGAATCACGATCAACGCTCCGGTCCTGGACTCGGACATGGAGTTGCAAGCCTCGGCGATTTCCTTCACTGTGTCGCCCGACGCGGTGGAGTTGCCGCTGCCTCCGAACAGGCGTCTGAAAAAGCGGCTCCCTTTCTTGCCTATCATGTATTTCTGCCCCAAGCGCATGAGAAAGCGACGGATTTCAGGCTGGAAAATAACGATGAGCGCAAGCGAGCCGACGTCGAGTATGACCGACAGAAGTTCCGTCATCATCTTCATCCCGAACGCCGAGACAATCACCTTGGCAAAGAAAATCGTGATGATGGCGATGAGTATGTTCATCGCCGAGGTCCCCCTTATTGACTTGAATGCATAGAAAATCACCAGAGCAATCAGGATGATGTCCAGAAGGTCTGTGAACGAAAAATTCAGAAAATCGAATGCACCCAAAATCATCATAATATAAGTGTCTGGCCGTAAAAGTCAAAGACATCCAACGAAGCAGACCGCTTTTTCTTTGACTTTTACTACAATGAGGTCTCAAATTCTTTGAGGAACCGCAGGTCGTTCTCAAAATAGTTGCGCAAGTCTTTAACCTGCCACTTGAGCATCGCAATGCGCTCCACGCCCATTCCAAATGCGAAACCGCTGTATTTCTTGCTGTCGATTCCCGATGCTTCGAGCACATTGGGATCGACCATTCCACAACCGAGGATTTCGAGCCAGCCTGTTCCCTTGCAGATGTTGCAGCCCTTGCCGTGGCAGATGTTGCAGCTCACGTCAACTTCGGCCGAAGGCTCTGTAAACGGGAAATAGGACGGGCGCATACGGATTTTCGTCTCCGGTCCGAACATTTCGCGTGCAAAGAGGAGTATGGCCTGCTTCATATCGGCGAAAGTGACACCTTCGTCGATGTAGAGACCCTCGACCTGATGGAATATGCAGTGCGCACGGGCTGAGATGGCCTCATTGCGGAATACACGTCCCGGGCAAATGATGCGAATCGGAAGAGGAAGCTTTTCCATTGCACGGACCTGAACCGAAGACGTGTGGGTGCGAAGAAGGACCGGATTGTGGCCGGAAGTCACAAAGAAGGTGTCCTGCATGTCGCGGGCAGGGTGCTCCGGCGGGAAGTTCAGTGCCTCGAAAACGTGGTAGTCGTCTTCGATTTCCGGACCTTCTGCGACATCGTAGCCGAATTTGCGGAAGATTTCCACAATCTCCTCTCGCGCGATGGACACCGGATGGCGGGACCCGAGAGCTACAGGGTCTCCGGGAAGAGTACAGTCGAACGATGGTGCGGATGCGGACTGCTGTGACGCTGCCGCTTCCTTAAGTTCCTCAATCTTCGCTGTCGCCGCCTGCTTGAGCTGGTTGAGTTTCTGACCGAACTCGCGCTTCATTTCCGGAGCCACGCTGCGGAATTCGTCGAAGAGCTGGGTGATTTCGCCCTTCTTGCCCAAAAGACGGACTCTCGCCGCCTCCACTTCCTGTTCTTTCAGGTCTTTCAGACCATCAATCTCTGCCAGAATTGCATCAATCTTCGCTTTCATATCATTGTCTTTTCTTGTTCACGATAACTTTGGCCGTAACATTCACAAGTCCATAGTTTCAGTGGATTACGGTCCGTTTCAACCTGCAAATATAGTGAATAAATCCTTGTGTAGGAGTATTCCGCCGCAATGATTTGATTTTTGTCTCGAAGCAGGTCAGTTCACGGAGCGTTTGGCGGCACGCTTTGCGCGGGCCTTCTGCGCCTTTGCCGCACCCTGTTTGAGATAGGCGGCCCACTGCTCGTCGGTGAAGAACTTGCGGAAGGCATGGTCTATCTGCTCCATCCATTTGTCTTGAATGCCCTGATAAATGGACGAATTTGAGACTTTGTTGGCCTGGAGGCGCTGGAGGTCCTCGTTCATGGCCATGTAGTCGTGGACGAGGACGGAATCAACGTAGAAGAGCTGCCAGTCCTCCAACTTCACAGTGCGCTGGAGACGCTCGGTCTCTTTTTCTGCAAGTTCATAAAAATCAGGCTCTTCCTGCTGCTGGGCAAAAGATACAAAAGAAAGGAGCGCTGCCGCCGCAAATGTAACTGTCCTCTTTAAATTCATTATGTTTTATATTTTTATCGTTTACGCAATATGGCAAATGTCTGCAGACAAATGCTTCGTCTTCAAAAAGCGCTGTCTCAAAAGATATAACCAATCGAGAAAGTCGCATCTGCGCGGTGACGGCCGGGGAGAGTGCTGAGGTGGAAGCCTCGGGTGAGCGTGGCGTTTGCTCCGAACGGAAGTTGTAGCGGAGACTGCCTTCGAGTCGGAGACGGTTTGCCGTGGCGTATTCCATTGCAGCTGCGAACCATTTGCCCTGGACATCGAGCTCATCGAGACGCTTGGGCGCCTGCGAAACGGGGACTGAGCCGTCTTGGTTGGTGAGGCTGTCGTTCCATTTGCCTCCAAGGAAGCTGACGCCCGCGCCTATGTCAAATCCGCGGATACTGTAGGTGGCGGAGGCGTAGAGTCCGGCGGTGAAGACTCCGGTTTTTGCCGAATATGGATAGACCATACGGGAGACTTCGTCGGACCAGTCAAATTTTGCTCCGGCACGGGCGTAGAGATTTGTGCCGAGGAAGACATATTCGGGATTGAGCGTCCAAAGGGCAGAGCCGTAGATATTTCTTGTTCCGTAGTTTATGGTGGTTGTGACTCCGTTTTCCGTCACTTTCTCAATTATGTCCTCACTGCCTGATTCCGCTTTGGCGGAGGCTTTGAGAGTGACTCTGTGGACATCACGGGTCCAGCCCAAAAGAAGTCCCAAACCGTTTTCGCGGAACTGAAACCAGCGCACGTCCTTTTCACCCGCCTTGCCGCCTCCGAGGCTGCCGGAGAGTTCGGCTATGAATTCGCCTGCCGAGAGCTGGAGGGCAAGACCGTGGAAGTTTTCCCTCACCGGAAATCCGCTGACTCCCGCTTCTTTAAGATGGGAGGCACCTCCCGTCCAGACGTCGTAGCTTCCATACATAAGGCCTTTGTTGAGAAATGCGTAGTAGGACTGGTCTGAGATGCCGAGCTCTTCCGCAGAGAGAGACTCCGCAACCCTCCGGTAGGAGTAGCTCAGGCCCAGGCGGACACGCTCCCCGAAACTGAAAAGCAGAGACGGAGTGACTTTCATATCAAGAAGATAGTCGGTGTAGCGCAGGTCTTTGCGCTTGGAGTAGTTGGAGCTCAGAAATTCCACTTTGCCTCCTATGGTGAGCAGTGGGGAAAGCCGGGCGGCTATGCCTCCGTCAACCGTGTAGCTCTGGCGGGTTTTACGGCCCGGGGTGAACTCAAAGAGGTCTACAGGATAGGCACCCGGCCGGGAGAACATTGAGCCGCAGGCTTTGTAGGCTTCTTCGTTGTCGAAGGCGAATTTGCCGGTCATCGAGACTTTTCCGAAATGGGAGATGGTCTGGGCAAATGCTCCGACGTTCCATAGACGCTCCGGGGCGGAGAGGTCGCGGAAACCGCCGTCGGTGTAGCGGCCGTAAAGCTGTGCCTGAGAGATGCTTACGGAGTCGGCACGGACTCCACAGACATTGGATGTCATGTTCCACGCATTGCGTTCCACGGTTTTTTCGAAGCGCTGGGCGGCCGCCGGCAGGCTCCGTGTCGCGAAGAGCGCGAACGACAGAAGGAGTGAAGCGGCTGCGAGGTGCACGGGACGACGGAAGCTTGAATGTATATTTCCTAAAAAAGTCATATTCTGAAAAGATTTTTTCGAGTTTTAGAAATCCGGGACAAGTTATTTTTGAAGATTTCTTACTTTTTACGCAGTGACTGGCCGTTCCGCTGGCTTTCGTAGAAGTCGGCGGAGGAGTTGTTGGTGTCCTGAAGCACTTCGTAGCCACGTTTTTCGCTCATTGCGGAGTTCTCGCGGCGGTAGAGCGCGCGTCCTTGGAATGATTCGGACAGACGGACATAACCGGCGTCAAGAAGCGGATTGAGGCGTTTTGTGCTGCCGTTGATGTTGTTTGTAAAAACCTCAACCGCATCGACAACCCAGTCTAACGGGAGTTTTACGATTTTTTCGTCCGTGGTGCCGGGTTTGATTGTTATGTTTTTGTCGGTATTTTTCAGAAAGTCCTGAATATCCTCTCCATCAGGAGCCTTGAAAAGCACCACTGCCGGGGAATTGATGGAGAAGGTGTAGGCGTTTGCCTTGCCGAGTTTTATCAGGAGTTCCATAATGTGGTCCTGCTGAATCTTGTCGCCTGGAGCCGGATGATAAGCCGTATTCCCAAAAGAAACGGTGTTGTGGCAGACGAAATAGGACGGGTCGTTGAGATTGACGGAGTAGGGATATTTCGCCGTGTGGTCGATTGCCCCGAAGATCGCGAGAACAGCATCTTCGCCCGGTTGGAGAATGTGTGAGGAACCGCTGCCGGGGAATTGCCAGATGGCCTGGATGATAGGCACAAAATCCGGATAGACCACTCCTCCGGTTTCCTTGTCCGCTGAAATCCAGACATTTGCAGAGACAGAGTTGTAGGGGTCCGCCACGGCGAAACAAAGTCCGTCGAGGCTGCGTGGAACGGTAGAATTGTTGTGCAGAACGACATAAGAGTCAATCTGATATGTTCCCTCTTCCGGATATTTCTGGCAGCCGCCGCAATAGATTTCTTTGACGATGATGCTGCCGGGAACACTTTTGGAGAGTTTCAGCTGAACGAGTTTGTCCGCTCCCACTAAAGCCGTCCTTTCGCCGCTTCCGTTGAAGATGAATTCATCCCCCGTGGCCTCGTCCACTGCAAAGTCGCTGATGCGAATGCGGTAGTTGCCGTTGACAAGACTGATTTGAGCCTCTCCCTTGGCGTCGGTCGTGGCGATGTAGCCGGTCCCGGTGAGGATGTCTTCGATTTCAACATCGACACCTTGACGGCACCATTTTTCAAAGCCCTCGGGATAGACGGCCCGGATGGTGAGGGAGTGAAGTTCGCCGCTGTAGTCGGTCTGAGGCGAGCAGCTGAGCAGGGGAAGCAGAGCCCCGAAGACAAAAACCGCCCTCAAGAGCGCCTGCCCCCGATTTGCAGAAAATATGCTTGTAAAATGTTTCATATCTGTCAGAATTTGAGCCGGCAAGTGAGTCCGTAGTAGAACGCCGGGGTGAATATTGCGCTGACGCCCGTAGCCTTGGATTTGACGGACATACGGGAGTTGGTGAAGTTGTTTGCGAAGAAGGAGAGGCTCACGTGGTCGCCGATTTCCTTGGTGACGCTGAGGTTTGCCGAAAGGTAGGTGCCGTAGCCGTCCGAAGGTGTAGGCGTTGCCGGAACGTAGTATGAGGTTTGAAAATTCGGATTTGGCAGCCTCCGCAGCAGTGAAATCGTGTTCCACGCCGTTGAGGTCCATATACTTGAGAGGATATACCTCTGTGAAACCGTTGCTGCCGTAAATGCTTCCGGAGCCTTCGACAAAATGGGCGTATTCGCCGCCGTCATATTCGGAAAGATTGCGGCTGCGGGAGAAAAGTGACATCTCAAGTTTGCAGGTTATGATTATTCGTGCCTGCGGAATGTGCGTTGTGGACGTGAGGTTGAGGTCGGCGGCGTGGCTGAGTTTGCCGTTGGATGTGCCGCTGGATGTGCCGGAGTAGATGCCGACATATTGGTAGGAACGATTTGGTATGGATGTGTGCGACCAGCCGGTGCGATAGACATAATAGAGATTACGGTCTATGTAGTGGGTGTAGGAGTAGTTGGCGTCGAGACGGAAACGGGTGCGGATTGGTCTGATTTCAGGAAAATCGACAATGAGTTCGGCCCCCGCGCGTGTGACTGCCGCTCCGTTGCCGGGGGTTTTATTCTCGGCAAAGGTCCTGTCGGTGACTTTGGTTTCTGTCTTGATTGTGCCGTCGGATGTCTCGATTTCAATGTCCCCGCTTGTCTGGTCCACCTTGAATCCGTTCACCGTCTTTCCCGAAAGGGATGCTCCGGAAGGGAGCTGACGGACGTTGTAACTGAACGGAGAGTAGCTGTTGTTGTAGCGGTAGGGGTTGATGGTTTTGTTGTAGAATCCGACTATCGAAAGTTTGACTCCGAGAAATTCCGCGTCTATCCCGATTTCCGAATTGGAGCTGCGCTGCCATTTGAGATCCGGATTGAATTCCATCTTGTACGGCTCTGTGTAATAGACGTATGCCGCCGTGTCTCCGTAAGAGACGCCGAATGTCCGTATGTCGCGGTATTGCTGCTCGGGAAAAAGGATGTAGAAGGACGGTAGTTTTTCCGAGACTCCCCATCCTCCCCGGAGTGAGAGACCGTCGAGAAGCTTCCATTTGATGTTGAATCTCGGGGAGAGGCTGCTGACATCCTTATACTCCGTACCTTTCACGAATATATTTTCCATTCTCAGTCCCGCGGAGAGGCTGAGGGAAGTTTTCCCTATCGGAACCGTAAGATTGTCTTCGAGGTAGGTGGCGAGGTTGTGGAGATATGGATAGTCGCTGTATGGCCGCGGGCGGTAGCCATTGGCGGCAAGGGCAGGGTCTTCGTAGTATTCTCCCCGGCCCGCATTGCCGTTCGCCTTCCACTGCAAGCCCGCCTTGACGTGATTTTTCACTCCTCCCCAGCGCCGGAACCACTCGTATTTGAACGACGCCGCAAAATCCAGCTCGCGAGAGTCGACAATGCGGTCTGAGAAATAGGAACTCGGAAGCATAGTCGCAAGGAAGTAGCCCTTCTTTTCGGAGTGCACCGCCGGCTGTCCTGTTGCCGCAGTGGTGGTGTAGGCGTGGTCGTGGAGACGGTTGTCATTGTAGTTGACGCTGCCCTCAATCTTGAGATTGGTGACCCAGGAACGGTTGAGCAACCAGGTGAGCGAGGTGTTTGCCCTCACGACATTGTCCCTGCCCTTGCTCCAAGAGCCGGAGTAGGCATCGGGGTCGTCCTTGGAGTTCATCCCACCGAGGTTTCCGGTGACTCCCATTTCGAAACGCAGGACTTTAGCAAATGTGTTGGAGTAGCTGAGCGAGAGCCCTCTACGGGTGTAGCTTTCATAAGGGGAAGTGAGCTTTTTCGTTGCCCGGGTCCACTCTC
>ERZ857629.3422-NODE-3422-length-13375-cov-7.042492_pt1 | contig 13375 bp, 14 predicted proteins | sample MGYA00519700_ERZ857629 | MGnify/ENA primary metagenome ERZ857629 (study PRJEB31778, sample SAMEA3449351) | human gut metagenome | biome: human gut; feature: human-associated habitat; material: faeces | place: United Kingdom | collected 2010/2012 ... | reverse complement strand
CGGGCGCACAAGTCAGGCCGTTCGGCCTGCCAGCTCCCCCATCGGGGAGCCAAGGATGCCCCATTTTGCTTTTGGAGGAGATTCATGCTGCCAGAAGAGTTTTTAGCCCGGATGCGCGCCCAGCTGGGCGATGAATATGAGGAATATCTGTGTTCGCTCCAGCGGCCCCGGGCGGTGGCGCTGCGGTTCAATCCCCTGAAGGGGGAGCCGCCGCGGCTGCCCTTTGTCCGCCAGCCGGTGCCCTGGGAGCCGCAGGGGTTTTATTATGATCCCCAGGCCCGGCCGGGGCTGCATGTATACCACGAGGCGGGCGTATATTATTTACAGGAGGCCAGCGCCATGGCCCCCGCCGTCCTGCTGGACCCCCAGCCCGGGGAGCTGATCTGCGACCTGTGCGCCGCCCCCGGGGGAAAATCCACCCAGATCGCCGGGCGGATGGGGGGCAGCGGACTGCTGGTGAGCAACGAGATCAATCCCAGGCGGGCAAAGGTCCTTTCCCGCAACGTGGAACGCCTGGGCATCGCCAACGCGGTGGTGACCAACGAGACGCCCGCCGCCCTGGCCCAGCGGCTGCCGGAATTCTTCCACCGGGTGATGGTGGACGCCCCCTGCTCCGGCGAGGGGATGTTCCGCAAGGAGGAGGCCGCCGTCACCGACTGGAGCCCGGAAACGGTACAAATGTGCGCCCGGCGGCAGGCGGAGATCCTGGACTGCGCCGCAAGGCTCCTGCGCCCCGGCGGGCATTTGGTATACTCCACCTGCACCTTCGCCCCGGAGGAGGACGAGGAGGCGGTGACCGCCTTCCTGGCCCGCCACCCGGATTTCGCGTTGGAGCCGGTGGAGGCCCCCTGGTTCCGGGAGAGCGCCCCCGGTATGTACCGCCTGTGGCCCCACAGGCTGCTGGGGGAAGGACATTTTGCCGCCGTGCTGCGTAAGATGGGCTGTGACGACGCCCCCGCCGCCGTTTTTCCCGGCGCGCCCCTGCCCGAAAGCGTCCGCCGCTTCCTGAAGGAGCTGGGCATCCGGCTTCCGCCGGGGCAGCCGGTGACCTTCGGCCAGACCCTGTATTGGATGCCCCCGGAGATGCCGCCCCTGCACCGGCTGAAGGTGCTGCGGGCCGGGCTGGAGCTGGGCACGGTGAAAAAGGACCGCTTCGAGCCCTCCCACGCCCTGGCGCTGTGGCTTTCCGGCTGCGCCCGGACCCTTTCCCTGCCCCCGGACGGCCCCCAGATGGCCGCCTATCTTCACGGCGAGGCGCTGCCCTGCGCCGAGAAGGGCTGGCTGCTGGTAATGGCCGGGGCCTACCCCATCGGCTGGGGCAAGGGGGACGGAAGCCTTCTGAAAAACCACTATCCCAAGGGACTGCGCAAATAAAAACTTTACAGAATCGCCGTTCTATGATAGTATAGAAATCCAGTCTGTATTTTGCTCAAATTATCGCAGGGAGAGGATCATCCTTGGCAATATATGAAATCAACGGCGGCCACCCGCTGAACGGGACCGTCACCATCAGCGGCGCGAAGAACGCAGCCGTGGCCATCCTGCCCGCGGCGCTGCTGGTCAGCGGAAAGTGCCGCATTGAGAATATTCCCGATATTTCCGACGTGCGTATCCTGCTGGACATTCTGGACGGAATGGGCGCGGACATTCACTGCCCCGGCCCTCACGTGGTGGAGATCGACTGCACCGCCGTCCACTGCACCGAGCCCAACAAGGACCTGGTGGAGGAGATCCGCGCCAGCTATTATCTCATGGGCGCGCTGCTCGGCCGCTTCGGCCGGGCCCATGTGGCGCTGCCCGGCGGGTGCAGCTTTGCCTCCCGCCCCATCGACCAGCACATCAAGGGCTTCCTGGCCCTGGGCGCGGAGGTGGAGGAGACCGAGGACTATGTGGCCCTGAGGTCCGGGCCCGACGGCTTGCAGGGCAATCGGATCAGCTTGGACATGGCGTCGGTGGGCGCGACGGTGAACATCATGATCGCCGCGACCCTGCTCCCCGGCCAGACCGTCATTGAAAACGCCGCCAAGGAACCCCACATCGTGGACCTGGCCAACTTCCTCAATACCATGGGCGCGCGCATTTCCGGCGCGGGCACCGATACCGTCAAGATCCGGGGCGTCAACGCCCTGCGCGGCGGCACCTATACCATCATCCCCGACCAGATCGAGGCGGGTACTTACCTGGCCGCCGTTACCGCCACCGGCGGCAACGTGCTGGTGCAGAACGTGATTCCCAAGCACCTGGAGTGCATCACCAGCAAATTGCAGGACCTGGGCGCACGGATCGTTCCCTTTGACGATTCCATCCGCATCATCAGCAGCCGCCGCCTGCGCCCCTCCACCGCCAAGACCAGCCCCTACCCCGGCTTCCCCACGGATATGCAGGCCCAGGTGTGCGTGTGCATGGCCCTGGCCGGCGGCACCAGCCGCCTGACCGAGTCGGTATACGAGACCCGCTTCTTCGGCTACTGCACGGAGCTGGAGAGCATGGGCGCGAAGATCTCCATTGAAAACAAGACCGCCACCGTCATCGGCGTGGACCACCTGAACGGGGCCACCGTCTCCGCCCACGACCTGCGGGCCGGGGCCGCCCTGGTCATCGCCGGTCTGGCCGCCCGGGGCACCACCCACGTCCAGAACATCCACTTCGTCGAGCGCGGCTACGAGGACCTGATCGGCAAGCTCACCGCCCTGGGCGCGGACATCAAGCGCATTGAGGAGTAGCGCGCTGCCGCAAAGCCGCTTTTTTCCGAAAACAAACATTTACAGGGCAGGAGATCAAGGTGTTTCCTTGATTTCCTGCCCTGTTTTTACCGGGAGATCACGCCGCAGGCGCGGCTCACTGAATATGAAGCTGCTGCTTCAGCGCCCCCTGCAAGGTAGCGGAGAAATTGATATTGGCCCGCTCGGCCATGTCATTGAGCCAGGAGGGGAGCGTCACGTTTTTGCGTACGGTGCGCATATCGTTGGCACGGCGGTATGCGGCAAAGTCCACGTCTACCAGGGTAACGATCTCATCGGGGCCGCAGGCGGGGGACAGGGTGGAAGGCTGGGGGATCGCGCGATTTTCATCCTGCTGACAAATGCCCCACAGGCCGATGGCATCACGGGCCATGTCGATACATTCCGCTACGGTCTCCCCCTGGGTCCCGATTTGCAGATCGGGGACATCTACGGAGTAGCCTCCGGCACTTTCGGGGTGCAGGATAATGGGATAGACAAATTTTGACATATTTAAAACCTCCTGATATGCTGACGGACGAGGGCTTATTTCAGTTCTTGCCGCCGGATGATGGATTTGGCTAACTGCTCTTTGATCTCGGAGTGTCGTGGAATCGGCTCAAAGCGGGTGCCGTTTGTGTAAATATCGTGGTTTGCGCTGCTGTGCAGGAGCCACCAGCCATTGGCTGTCAGACGCTTTATCAGGTCCTTCCGCTTCATAGGATTCCCTCCCTTATCAATATTATACGCATAGAATGCGTATGCATCAAGAGGCGGCTTCCATTTTCCGCGTCCTCTTTTTGTTTTCCGCCGCACCCAAAGATAAAAAATTACATATAATGAGTTGATATTGCAGTGCAATGTGTGTATAATATAAATACAATAAAAGCAAAGGAGGCGATGGCGATGGCCAGCACCAATTTCAGTGTTCGGATGGACAGCAATATTAAAAAGCAATGTGAATCTCTTTACGGGGAGCTTGGCATGAGCTTGACCACTGCGATCAATGTATTTTTACGTCAATCTCTCCGTGTTGGCGGGCTTCCCTTTGAGGTCAGAGTGGAGCAGCCCAACAAGGAAACCATGGCTGCCATGCTGGAGGCGGAAAAAATTGCAAAGGATCCCGGCGTAAAGCATTACTCCGATGTGGAGGAAGCCCTGCGGGAGCTGAAGCGATGAAGCGGGATGTCGTTTGGACCGCGCAATTCAAAAAGGATTATAAGCTGGCGCTCAAGCGGCATCTGGATATTGAACTGCTGGACGATATCATCAGGAGCTTATCCCGTGGAGAGTCACTCCCACAAAAGAACAAGGACCACGCATTGACCGGGGGCTGGGTCGGGCACAGAGAGTGCCATATCCAGCCCGATTGGCTCCTGATATACCGCATTGACGATGATGTCTTGGTGTTGACCCTGACCCGCACCGGCACGCACAGCGACTTGTTTGGGAAGTGAGAATCATAATATGGAGAAGCCCTTTCCTATTTGACACCCGAAAGGGCATATGGTACACTATTAAGGAAGCTCTGATTAAATCGGCAAGAGCTGACAGCGAGAGATTTTTCACCAGATGAAAGTATCAAAAGCGGAGGAATACTGTATGTATTTCCCACTTTTGATACTGCACAGCTGGGGAAAAAGATCCGCTGCTCAGCCGCAGACGATTTATTCAGAGATTCCTTAAAATATGAATGCGTTTTGCGCCAGGAGGAATGGTTATGTCGCCCATTGAACAGCAGATCGAGGGAATTGTGGACAGCATTCTGGAGGATTACCGCCACGGGCGGGATATTGACAAGCTGGATCCCTTCGTCCACCCGGACAAGGAGACGGTGACGGACATCATCCACAAGCTGCTGCGCATCGCCTACCCCGGCTCCTCCCGGGACAAGAGCTACCGCATGTACAATTCCCGCTACAATCTGTCCATGCTCATTGAGGACGTGATGTACAATCTCAACAAGCAGATCGCCATCGTCCTGCGCTGGGAGATGACGGAGGAGCAGGCGGAGGAACGGGCCCAGGAGATCAGCCTGCAATTCTTCCGGCAGATCCCCGCCATCCGCGCCCTGTGCCAGACGGATGTGGAGGCCTTTTACGACGGCGACCCGGCGGCGTACAGCACCGACGAGATCGTGTTCTGCTACCCCGGCCTGTTTGCCGTGACGGTGTACCGCATGGCCCACGTGCTGTATACCCTGGGGGTGCCCATGCTGCCCCGGATGATGACGGAGCACGCCCACAGCGTCACCGGCATCGACATCAACCCCGGCGCCGCCATCGGCAACTATTTCTTCATTGACCACGGCACCGGCATCGTGGTGGGCGAGACCACGGTGATCGGCGACCACGTGAAGCTCTACCAGGGCGTGACCCTGGGCGCGCTCACCACCCGGGGCGGCCAGAGCCTGCGGGGCAGGAAGCGCCACCCCACCATCGAGGACAACGTGACCATCTACGCCGGGGCCTCCATCCTGGGCGGCGAGACGGTGATCGGCCGGGACTGCGTCATCGGCTCCAACGTGTTCATCACCCATTCCATCCCCGCCCGCACCACCGTCAGCGTCAAGAGCCAGGAGCTCCAATTCAAATCCCACAAGACCGAGCCCTTCTGGGAGGACCAGAAAGAAAGCGGAAATTGCCGTTGACAATTTGGGAGATCAATGATATGATTGCCCCGGTAAGTGAATAGAAAAGCGATGACGAAGACGGATCTGCATGATCTACCTTACAGAGAGCCGGGGACGGTGGAAGCCTGGCAGGGGGACGGCAAAGATCATATCCCTTCCGAGCTGAACGCCCAAACGCGGCTTCCGTCAGTAGGGCTTTCCGTGCAGGCTACGTCAGTGCCTAGGGCTTGTTGGAGCCTGAAGGGGCGCATTTTTGTGCGCAATTTGAGTGGTACCGCGAGGCTTTGTATTCTTACAGGCCCCGTCTCAAGGAATTTGAGGCGGGGCCTGTTTTTATTTGGGAGAGAGACAAATGAGTAAGAAAAACATGACATTGGTGAGCTTTATGCTGTTTTCCCTGTTTTTCGGGGCGGGGAATCTGATCTTCCCGCCCTTCCTGGGGCAGAATGCCGGCTCCGCCGCCCCGGCGGCCATGGTGGGCTTCCTGGTCACCGCCGTGGTGCTGCCGGTGCTGGGCGTGGTGGTGGTCGCCCGATTTGACGGGCTGGATCGGCTCTCCGGCCAGGTGGGACGGTGGTTCTGCCTGCCCTTCACCGTGCTGATCTACCTGTCCATCGGGCCGGGGCTGGGCATCCCCCGGGCGGCCTCGGTGCCCTTTGAAATGGCGGTGGCGCCCTATCTGCCCCAAGGAGCCAGCACCGCCGGGTGGATGGCGGCGTACTCGCTGTGCTTCTTCGCCGTGGCGCTGTGGCTGTGCCTGACGCCGGGGAAGCTGGTCAAGCGCATCGGCAATTACCTCACCCCCACGCTGCTGGTGCTGCTGGTGTTCCTGTTCGTCAGCTTCCTGCTCCGGGGAGAGCGCTCCGTCGCCGCCCCCCGGGAGGGCTACGTCGCCGCGCCCCTGCTCACGGGCTTTGTGGAGGGGTACCAGACCATGGATACCATCGCCGCGCTGAATTTCGGCCTGGTCATCGCCACCACCCTCGGCTCCTTCGGCCTGACGGAAAAGCGGGACGTGCTGCGCCGGACGGTGCAGGCGGGCCTGGCGGCGGGGAGCATCCTGGCGCTGGTGTACGCCATGCTGGGATACATGGGCATGTGCAGCTCCGGGGTGTACGCGGTGCAGGAGAACGGGGCGTGGACCCTGCGGCGCATCGTGTACCAGCTCTTCGGCGCCTCCGGCGCGGTGCTGCTGGCGGCCATCTTCACCCTGGCCTGCCTGACCACCTGCGTGGGGCTGATCAATTCCATCAGCCAGTTTTTCTCCACCCTCTTCCCCCGCATCCGCTACCGGGCCTGGGTGATCGCCATCACCGCCTTCTCCTTCCTGGTGTGCAACCAGGGGCTGAATGTGATCCTCAGCGTGTCCATCCCCATCCTCAGCGCCATCTATCCCATGGCCATCGTGCTGATCCTGCTGGGCCTGACCCACCGGCTGTGGGAAAGCAACCCCTATGCCTACCCCCTGGCCGTGGGCGCGGCGGGGGTGGTGAGCGCGCTCCATGTGCTGCATACCCTGGGCGTGCCCATGGGGTTCCTGCTCCCCCTGTGCCAAAACGATTTCACCTGGCTCCCCCTCTCCGCCGCCGCCCTGGCCGCCAGCGCCGCACTCAACCGCGCCACCCGCCGCACCCACCAAGCCCCGCGATCCACTTCGGAAGAATAACGCTGTTTGGCTGAGCGGCATGGTCCTTCAGGCGGTAAAACCGTGGTGTGGAACGAAGAAATAATTACCCTCTAAAAATAGGTTGATTTTATCCTAATATTTAGGTATACTAATGGCAAAGGAGGAGCTGCTATGAACATCGATTCCAATACCATTGTTCCTATTTCCGTTGCCAATCAGAATTTCTCGAAGGTGGCCCGGCTGGTTGACCAGTATGGGTCTGCCGTGATCATGAAGAATAACACACCCCGCTATATCATCTATGAATTTAACCAGGCGGACGCGATGCAGGCGGCAGCCGACGATGATGTGCTCGCTTCCTCCGCAAAGCTCATGCAGCGCAACAAGCATGTATATGAGGAGCTGGCAAAATGAAAATGCTCAGCAAGCGTCAGATCCTGCTGCTGCATTCCATGCTGGTTGCCCAGTCCGGCGGCATGGACGGATTGCGTGATGAGGGATTGCTGGATGCCGCGATCAATATGCCGCTGCAAACCTTCGGCGGTCAGGAGCTGTACCCCACGATCCTTGAAAAGGCGGCTCGCTTGGGCTATGGACTTATCCGCAGCCATCCTTTTCTGGATGGCAATAAACGCATCGGGACCCATGCCATGCTGGTATTTTTGGACATCAATAACATCACACTTTCCTACGAAGATGAAGATTTGATTTCCACGATCCTCCATGTGGCCGCCGGTGCAATGGACTGCAATGCGTTCCTTGAATGGCTCAAAGCACACGTTGAATAACAATACGCAAAGCGCCACCCGAATGGGCAGTGTCAGAAGATCAACCTGACACTGCCCACCCGGGTGGCGGTGCTTTTTCCGTCCTGCCCTCTTGACATTTTTGGAAATGCAAGTATAATTGTATACATTGATACAGAAAAACAACGAGCGGAAAGGGGCTTTTGATATGTTGGAGATTTCCAGCAAGACCAACCTTTTGGAGAAGAACTCCTATAAATACTCCCTGCAGGATGTGGCGGAGCCGAATTTGCAGCGGGATGTTTACTCCTACGGCACGGTGCCCAAGGTTGCCTTCAACCACCGGCGGGTGCCCCTGAACATGCCGGAGGAAATATGGATCACCGATACCTCCCTGCGGGACGGCCAGCAGTCGGTGGAGCCGTACACGGTGGAGCAGATCGTGAACATCTATAAGCTCCTCAGCCGCCTGGGCGGCCCCTACGGCATCATCCGGCAGACCGAGTTCTTTGTTTACAGCAAGAAGGACCGGCAGGCACTGGAAAAATGCATGGAGCTGGGCCTGAAATTCCCGGAGATCACCAGCTGGATCCGGGCCAGCAAGGAGGATTTCAAGCTGGTGCGGGACCTGGGCATCCGGGAGACGGGCATCCTGGTTTCCTGCTCGGATTACCACATCTTCAAGAAAATGAAAATGACCCGCTCCCAGGTGCTGGACTATTACCTGGGCACGGTGAAGGACGCCTTCGACGCCGGGGTCATTCCCCGCTGCCACCTGGAGGACATCACCCGGGCGGATTTCTATGGCTTCGTGGTGCCCTTTGTCAATGAGCTGCAGGCCCTGTCCCGCCAGGCGGGCATCCCCGTGAAGATTCGGGCCTGCGACACCATGGGCTACGGCGTGCCCTACACCGAGGCGGCCCTGCCCCGGTCGGTGGCCGGCATCATCTATGGCTTGCAGCACTATTCCGACGTACCCAGCGAGTGCCTGGAGTGGCACGGGCACAACGACTTCTGCAAGGCCGTGGCCAACGCCTCCACCGCCTGGCTCTACGGCGCCTGCGCCGTCAATTGCAGCCTGCTGGGCATCGGCGAGCGCACGGGCAATATCCCCCTGGAGGCCATGGTGTTTGAGTATGCCTCCCTGCGCGGCTCCCTGGACGGCATGAACCCCACGGTGATCACCGAGATCGCTGAGTATTTCGAGAAGGACATCGGCTACAAGATCCCCCCCATGACCCCCTTCGTGGGCGCCAACTTCAATTCCACCCGGGCCGGCGTCCACGCCGACGGGCTGATGAAGGACGCGGAAATTTATACCATCTTCGATACCGAAAAGCTGCTCAACCGCCCGGCCACCGTGGAGGTGGGCAAGACCTCCGGCGCGGCGGGCATCGCCTACTGGATCAACCAGCACTACCGGCTGAAGGACGGGCAGAAGCTGGAAAAGCACGACCCGCTGGTGGAGCAGCTGAAGGCTTGGGTGGATAAGGAATATGAGGACGGCCGGGTGACCATGATCGCCCACAGCGAGCTGCTGGAAAAGATTCAGGAATTCGCCCCCGGGCGTTTTCCCAAGGAATAAGGAGGGCGGAAAAATGGCAATGTTTAAATCCATTTCCCTGGCCGACCAGGTATTTGAAAAGCTGGAAAGCGACATCGTCTCCGGGGTCTATCCCAGGGGCGAGGTGCTCACCGAGCTGAAGCTGGTGGAGCAGCTGAACGTCAGCCGCACCCCCATCCGGGAGGCGCTGCGCCGCCTGGAGCAGGAGCGCCTGATCCAGGACTCCGGCAAGGGCTCCGTGGTGCTGGGCATCACCCTGGAGGATCTGGTGGACATCATGGATATCCGCCTGCGCTGCGAGGGCCTGGCCGCCCGCTACGCCGCCCTGAACCGCAGCGAGGAGGACGCCGCCCGCCTGCGCCAGCTGATGGAGCTGCAGGACTTCTATGTGGAAAAGGAAGACCTTGACCACCTGCGGCAGATCGACGACGAATTCCACGACTGCGTCTATGAATTCTGCGGCCGCCACGTGCTGATGGACACCCTGCGCCCCCTGCACCGCAAGAGCCAGCGCTACCGCCGGGGCTCCCTGGCCAAGCGCCGCAGGATCAGCACCGACGAGCACAAGGCCATCTGCGACGCCATCTGCGCCGGGGACGGCGACCGGGCGGACGAAATGATGACCCGCCACATTGAAAACGCGAAGAAAAGCATGATTGAGAGGTTCAGTCAAAATGGGTAAGACGATCGCGCAAAAAATCATTGCGAGCCATCTGATTTCCGGGGAAATGGTGCCCGGCCGGGAGGTCGCGCTGAAGATCGACCAGACCCTGACCCAGGACGCCACCGGTACCATGGCCTACCTGGAATTTGAAACCATGGGCATCCCCCAGGTGAAAACCGAGTTTTCCATCGCCTATGTGGACCACAACACCCTGCAATGCGGCTTCATGAACGCCGACGACCACCAGTACCTGCAAACCGTGGCCGCCAAGCACGGCGTCCGCTTCTCCCGTCCCGGCAACGGCATCTGCCATCAGGTGCACCTGGAGCGGTTCGGCAAGCCCGGCAAGACCCTGATCGGCTCCGATTCCCACACCCCCACCGGCGGCGGCCTGGGCATGCTGGCCTTCGGCGCAGGGGGAATGGACGTGGCCGTGGCCATGGGCGGCGGCGCGTACTATATCACCATGCCCAAAATGTTCAAGGTGGAGCTGACCGGCCGCCTGCGGCCCTACGTCACCGCCAAGGACGTATCCCTGAAGCTGCTGCAAATTCTCTCCGTCAAGGGCGGCGTGGGGGCCATCATCGAGTGGGGCGGCGAGGGCATCCGAAGCCTGACCGTGCCGGAGCGGGCCACCATCACCAATATGGGCACCGAGCTGGGGGCCACCACCTCCATCTTCCCCTCCGATGACCAAACCAGAGCCTTTTTGAAGGCCCAGGGCAGGGAAGAGGACTTCGCTGCACTGGAAAGCGACCCGGACGCGGTGTATGACCGCGTTATCCCCATCGACCTGAGCACCCTGAACCCCATGATCGCCTGCCCCCACAGCCCGGACAACGTGGTGGAGGTCTCCACATTGGCGGACGTGAAGGCAGACCAGGTGTGCATCGGCTCGTGCACCAATTCCTCCCTGACCGATATGCTGAAGGTGGCCGCCATGCTGCGGGGCCGCCGGGTGGCCCCTGGGGTTGACCTGTCCGTGTCCCCCGGCTCCCGGCAGGTGCTGTCCATGCTGGTCGCCTGCGGCGCGCTGAACGATATCCTGGCCAGCGGCGCACGGCTGCTGGAATGCGCCTGCGGCCCCTGCATCGGCATGGGCTTCTCCCCCAATTCCGGCGGCGTGAGCCTGCGCACCTTCAACCGCAATTTCCTGGGCCGCAGCGGCACCAAGGACGCCAGTGTCTACCTGGTCTCCCCGGAGACGGCGGTGGCCTCCGCCCTCACCGGCTTCATCACCGACCCCACCACCCTGCCGCCCATCCCGGCGGTGTCCATGCCGGCGCACTTCGCCATCGACGACACCGGCGTTTTGCAGCCCCTGCCCCCGCAGGAGGCCAAGGATGCCCCGGTGCTCCGCGGCCCCAACATCCAGCCCTTCCCCAAGGGCAGGCCCGTGCCCGATGAGATCGGCGCGGCCCTGGTGCTGAAGGTGGGCGACAACATCACCACCGACCACATCATGCCCGCCGGGGCAAAGGTGCTGCCCTACCGCTCCAATATCCCCAAGATGAGCGAATTCTGCTTTGAGGTCTGCGACCCCGGCTTCCCCGCCCGTGCCAAGGCGGCGGGCAGCGGCATCATCCTGGGCGGCAGCAACTATGGCCAGGGCTCCTCCCGGGAGCACGCGGCCCTGGTGCCCATGTACCTGGGCATCCGTGCCGTGGTGGTCAAGAGCTTCGCCCGTATCCACGTGGCCAACCTGATCAACGCCGGCATCCTGCCCCTGACCTTTGAAAACGAGGCGGATTACGACCGCTTCGCCCAGGGCGACCGGCTGACCATCTCGGATATCCACGCCGGAATGGACTCCGGCTTCGTCACCATGAAAAATGAGGCGGGGGAGTTCGCCCGCCTGCGCTGCGCGCTGACCGCCCGGCAGAAGGCCATTCTGCTGGCCGGCGGCCTGCTGGAATACACCAAGGAGGGTGGAAAATAATGGATGCTTCCATTGAAAAGGCGCTCAATTCCCTGGGCGACGCCGTAAAGGAGAGCCTGGGCCGGGAGGGACAGATCCTTTCCGCCGTGGATGCCTTCCGCGTCCTGCTGCGCCAGCAGCTGGAGCGCATCGATCACATGAATACCGACAAGGTGGATTTTTCCACCAAAGATGTAGTCACCATCGGCCTGATCGACGGCGACGGCATCGGCGCGGTGATCTCCCCCCAGGCCCGCCGGGTGCTGGAGGCCCTGCTGGCCGACGAGATCAAAAGCGGCAAGATCGTCCTGGAGCAGATCCAGGGCCTGACCATCGAAAACCGCCTGGCCCTGGGCCAGAGCGTGCCCCAGCAGGTGCTGGAGCAGATCCGGCAGTGCGACGTGCTCCTCAAAGGCCCCACCACCACCCCCATGGGCGGCAAAATGGAGAGCGCCAACGTGACGCTGCGCCGGGAGCTGGACCTGTACGCCAACGTCCGCCCGGTGTCCATCCCCCAGGAGGGCATCGACTGGATGTTCTTCCGGGAGAATACCGAGGGCGAGTACGTGCTGGGCAGCCGGGGCGTGAGCCTGGACGGCATGGCCGTGGACTTCAAGGTGACCACCGACGCGGGCACCCGACGCATCGCCCGTGCCGCCTTCGACTACGCAAGGCAGAACGGCAAAACCAGGGTGTCCATCGTCACCAAGGCCAATATCATGAAGAAAACCGACGGCAAATTCACCGCCATCGCCCACGAGGTGGCCCAGGATTACCCGGAGATCACCGTGGACGACTGGTACATCGATATCATGACCGCCAATCTGGTCAACCCCGCCATCCGCGCCTCCTTCCAGGTGGTGCTGCTGCCCAACCTCTACGGCGACATCATCACCGACGAGGCCGCCCAGATCCAGGGCGGCGTGGGCACCGCCGGCAGCGCCAACATCGGCGACCGCTTCGCCATGTTCGAGGCCATCCACGGCTCCGCCCCCCGCCTGATGGAGCTGGGCCTGGGCGACTACGCCAGCCCCCAGAGCATCCTCAAAGCCGAAGCCATGCTCCTGCGCCACATCTGCCGCCCCGCCGCCGCCGCCCGCCTGGAGGCTGCTTTGCAATCCAACCCCCTCCCCATCACCGGCGACAAACAGGGCGTCACCTGCAAAGAATACACCGACAAACTCCTGGAGCTCTTGTAATGGAATGCACCCCTACAAGAGGACCGGGGTGCGCTCCATTCAACCAGACAGACAAGAACCCCTGGGGGGACCCGTACCGCTTCCGAGCGTACGGATCTCTCCAGGGGCTTTGTGTTCTTTTCCTGCCTACCCAATGGCGACCCAGATGGTGCCGCGGCTCCTCAGCCCTGTCCCTCCGGGCTGCCGCCCTGGGGATTTTTGGGCTTTCTGCGGCGGTAGTTGTTGCGGCGGGGCTTGCGCGGCTCCTGACCGGCGGCTGCCTCCGGGGCGCTTTGCTGGGCGGCGGGCTGGGCAGCGCCCTGCTG
>ERZ857629.3417-NODE-3417-length-13383-cov-2.082833_pt1 | contig 13383 bp, 6 predicted proteins | sample MGYA00519700_ERZ857629 | MGnify/ENA primary metagenome ERZ857629 (study PRJEB31778, sample SAMEA3449351) | human gut metagenome | biome: human gut; feature: human-associated habitat; material: faeces | place: United Kingdom | collected 2010/2012 ... | reverse complement strand
TAGCCAGGTTTTCAGCATCATTCCGAAAGTGATATCGTCTTCTATTATCAATATGGATTTCATCATACTCTCTTTTGCCTCTTTTAATGCTACAAAGGTAAGAGGATTTGGGCGAAAGTAGTATATTTGCAAACTTAAATTAAATAAAAGTGTTATGAAAAAGATTGCATACTTACTATTAACCATATCGTTTTGCGGACTTACTGCCTGCAAAACCGGAACAAAAAAAGGAGGAAATATGGACAACGAAACGTTGGTAAAGATTGAAACAACCTTGGGAGACATCAAGGTTAAGTTGTATAATGAGACGCCGAAACATCGTGATAATTTCATTAAGCTGGCAGAAGATGGCGTTTATGAAGGAACGCTGTTCCACCGTGTTATCAAAGACTTTATGATTCAGGCAGGTGACCCGGATTCAAAGAATGCACCGAAAGGAAAGATGCTGGGTGCAGGAGATGTGGGTTACACCCTTCCGGCCGAATTTGTTTATCCGAAGTATTTTCACAAAAAAGGCGCTTTGTCTGCTGCCCGTCAAGGAGACAATGTAAATCCGAAGAAAGAATCATCCGGTTGCCAGTTCTACATTGTGACAGGCAAGGTGTACAACGACTCTACATTGCTGGGCATGGAAAGCCAGATGAATGAGAATAAGATCAATGTTGTTTTCAATACGTTGGCTCAGAAGCACATGAAAGAAATCTATAAGATGCGGAAGGAAAACGATGAAAACGGTTTGTATGAATTGCAGGAGAAGCTTTTTGCAGAGGCGGAAGCGGAAGCTGCCAAGCAACCGGAATTTCACTTTACGCCGGAACAGATCGAAGCTTATACGACTGTAGGAGGTACTCCTCATCTGGACGGTGAGTATACGGTTTTCGGTGAAGTAATCGAAGGCATGGACATCGTGGATAAGATTCAGCAGGTGAAAACCGACCGTAGCGACCGCCCCGAAGAGGACGTGAAGATTGTAAAAGTAGAAGTACTGGATTAAGTAGAATGAAGATTAACAGGCATATTTTGGACAATGGGTTACGTCTGGTACATTCGCAGGACGAAAGTACGCAGATGGTAGCTCTTAATGTATTATATAATGTGGGAGCCCGCGACGAACATCCCGAGCATACAGGCTTTGCTCATTTGTTCGAACACCTGATGTTCGGAGGTTCGGTGAACATTCCCGATTATGATATGCCGCTGCAACTGGCAGGCGGTGAGAATAATGCCTGGACCAATAATGACATAACCAATTACTACCTCACTGTACCCCGGCAGAATGTAGAGACCGGCTTTTGGCTGGAATCCGACCGTATGCTGAGCCTTGATTTCAGTGAACGGAGTCTGGAAGTACAGCGTGGAGTAGTAATGGAAGAATTCAAGCAGCGTTGCCTGAACCAGCCTTACGGAGACGTCGGTCATCTTTTGCGTCCTTTGGCATATCGGGCGCATACTTATCAGTGGCCTACCATCGGAAAAGATTTGTCGCACATAGCCAATGCGACGCTGGAAGAGGTGAAAGCATTCTTCTTCCGTTTTTATGCGCCGAACAATGCAGTGCTCGCCGTAACGGGAAATATCTCTTTTGAGGAAGCAGTCGCATTGACGGAAAAATGGTTCGGTCCCATCCCTCGCAGGGAGGTTCCTCAACGGAATCTGCCGCAGGAACCGGAGCAGACAGAAGAACGACGATTGACAGTAGAGCGTAACGTCCCCCTTGATTCACTATTCATGGCGTATCATATGTGCAGTCATGATCATCCGGATTATTACGCTTTTGATATATTGTCGGATTTGTTGAGCAACGGACGTTCCAGTCGTCTGAATCAACGCCTGGTACAGCAAAAACAACTGTTTTCGAGTATCGACGCTTATATTTCCGGTAGTGTGGATGCCGGATTGTTCCATATCTCGGGCAAACCCGCGGCAGGTGTTTCGCTGGAACAGGCGGAAGCGGCCGTACGTGAAGAACTGGAACGTTTGCAGCAAGAACCTGTTGACGAACAGGAACTGGAAAAAGTGAAGAATAAATTCGAATCGACGCAGATATTCGGCAATATCAATTATTTGAATGTCGCTACCAATCTTGCTTGGTTTGAACTGTTGGGCAGGGCGGAAGATCTGGAAAAGGAGGTAGAGCGTTATCGCGCTGTTACTGCCGGACAATTGCAAAAGGTAGCTCAGTCTGCTTTCAGGAAGGAGAATGGAGTGATACTTTATTATAAGAAACAGATATCCTGACTTCTCCTTACCGGCGGGATATTTATTGGAGGCAACGGCAGGATGCGGAGTTGCCGGAATATGCGATTAACTACGGAAAAATAAATGAGAAATATCTATAGTATATATAAGGAGCATTACAAAGCACTGATTTCTCTCGGATTGCCCATTGTAATCGGGCAAATAGGAGTTATTGTGCTGGGGTTTGCCGATACGTTGATGATCGGTCATCATAGTACGATAGAACTGGGTGCTGCTTCCTTCGTCAATAATGTATTCAATCTGGTGATTATTTTCAGTACAGGCTTCTCGTACGGGCTGACTCCTATCGTGGGAGGTTTGTATGGAACTCATCAGTATGCTTCGGCGGGGCAGGCGTTGCGTAACAGCCTGCTGGCAAATTTGTTGGTGGCATTCTTGCTTACCATCGGTATGACTGTCCTTTATTTTAATGTGGGAAATCTAGGACAGCCGGAAGAACTTATTCCCCTGATAAAACCTTATTATCTGGTTCTGCTGGCTTCGCTCGTCTTTGTGATGCTGTTCAATGGCTTCAAGCAGTTTACGGATGGAATTACGGATACTAAGACCGCTATGTGGATATTGCTCGGCGGAAATGTGCTGAATATTATCGGCAATTATATCCTGATATACGGAAAGCTGGGCTTGCCGGAAATGGGCTTGCTGGGAGCAGGTATCAGTACGCTGTTCTCGCGTATCATGATGGTAGTCGTATTTATCATAGTCTTTATGCGGAGTCCGCGTTTTCTTCGTTTTAAACTCGGCTTCTATCGTCTGGGATGGTCGAAGGCTATATTCGGACGATTGAATTCGCTGGGTTGGCCGATTGCTTTTCAGATGGGAATGGAGACAGCTTCGTTCAGTCTGAGTGCGGTGATGATTGGCTGGCTGGGTACCATTGCGCTGGCTTCTCATCAGGTCATGCTGGCTATTTCTCAGTTTACGTTTATGATGTATTACGGGATGGGAGCAGCTGTGGCTGTCCGTGTGAGTAACTTTAACGGGCAGGGCGATATACTCAATGTACGTCGTTCGGCTTATGCCGGTTTTCATTTGATGATGGCGTTGGGTGTTGTGCTTTCTTCCATCGTATTCCTCTGCCGCAATTATCTGGGAGGTTGGTTTACCGATAGTACCGAAGTGGCGGCTATGGTAACTTCGCTTATCCTTCCGTTCCTTGTATATCAGTTTGGAGATGGATTGCAGATAACCTTTGCCAATGCCTTGCGTGGAATCTCAGATGTAAAACTGATGATGCTGATTGCCTTCATTGCTTATTTCCTTATTTCGCTTCCGGTCGGCTATTTTTGCGGATTCGTGTTGGAGTGGGGGATCATAGGTGTCTGGATGGCATTTCCTTTTGGGTTGACCAGTGCCGGTCTGATGTTATGGTGGCGTTTCCATCACAAGACGAAACTACCGCCTTCCATTCAAAATTCATAATTTAAAATATTAATTGCCTATGGCTTCCTTTCGCTCCACCAAACTGAAAATAACCATCGGCTATATATTGCTGCTGGCGATTCTTCTTTTTTCTCTGGTGTTTGTGCATCAGGAGATGGAGACGCTGTCGGCTGCGGACGATCAGCAGAATCTGCGGACAGACAGTCTGCTGAGTCTTCTCCATGAGAAAGATCAGAATACCCTTCAGATGCTGCGGGTGCTGAGCGAGGCGAATGATAGCTTGCTTTCCGCCTCGGAGATTGAAGAAATCATATCAGAACAGCAGGACTCGGTGATTACTCAGCAACGGGTACAACACCGGGTTATTACCAAACGCGATTCTCTGATCACTACCCCGAAGAAGAAAGGCTTCTTCAAACGATTGGGGGAAGTGTTCGCGCCTTCTAAGAAAGATACTGCCGTGTTGGTCAATACTTCTCTGGAAATTGCCACCGATACGATATTGGAACCTGTCAAGTCGGCGGACTCCCTTCAGCATAAGATTCGCATGGCTACCGAAGAGAAACGGTTGCAGCGGAGGCGAACGATCCGGCGTACCAGTACGAGGTATCAGCGGATGAATACACAGCTGACCGCAAGAATGGATAGTCTGATAAAAGGATACGAGGAGGAAATGTCTGCGCGTGCCCGTCAGGATGCGCAACTTCAGCAAGAGGTGCGGATGCGTTCGGCTAATATCATTGCCGGAATTGCCATTGGTGCCGTATTCTTATCCGCCTTTTTCCTGATCTTAATTATGCGGGATATTACTCGTAGCAACCGTTATCGGCGTCAGCTCGAAGAAGCGAATAAGCGGGCGGAAGACTTGCTTGTTGCCCGTGAGAAACTGATGCTTGCCATTACCCATGACTTTAAGGCGCCATTAGGCTCGATAATGGGATATACGGAACTCTTGTCCCGCCTGACCGAAGATGAACGGCAGCGATTCTATCTGGACAACATGAAAAGTTCTTCAGAGCATTTACTGAAGTTAGTAAGCGACTTGCTTGATTTCCACCGTCTTGACCTCAATAAAGCGGAAGTGAACCGGATTGTTTTTAATCCTGCTCAGCTGTTTGGAGAAATCCGTGTTTGCTTTGAACCTCTGACGGCGGCTAAAGGCTTGGTCTTGCAATGTCATATCGCTCCGGAATTGTCGGAGAAATATATCAGTGATCCTTTACGTATTCAGCAGATAGTGAATAATCTCTTGTCCAATGCGGTGAAATTCACTCAGCAGGGCAAGATCACATTAACTGTTGGTTATAACGCTTCGAAGCTGACAATAGCGGTTGCGGATACCGGCAAAGGGATGGCATCGGAAGACCGGGAACGCATCTTCCAGGAATTTACCCGCCTCCCCGGTGCGCAGGGAGAAGAAGGATTCGGACTGGGATTGTCCATTGTGCATAAGCTGGTTCTTCTGCTTGAAGGTACGATCGATGTACAAAGCACGTTAGGAAAAGGAAGTTGCTTTACTGTCGTGTTGCCACTCTTTCCGGTGGGCAAGTCAATAGTGGAAAATAAACCTTTCGGGAGCAGAATTAAGAAACCATCGAAAGATACGGATGTTTCTCCGGAAGAGACAGATGCCGTACCGGCCATGAAGGTGATCCGTGTGCTTCTGATTGATGATGATAAGATTCAGCTGAACCTGACTGCTGCCATGCTGAAACAGCACAACATCGATGCTGTTTGCTGCGAGCAGTTGGAAGAACTGATAGAGCAACTGCGCTCTTCGACGTTTGATGTACTGCTGACCGATATACAGATGCCTGCTATCAACGGTTTTGATCTGGTCAAATTATTGCGTGCCTCTAACATTCCGCAAGCCCGCAATATTCCTGTTATTGCTGTCACGGCACGTAGCGAAATGGATGAGAAGGCTTTGCATGAACATGGCTTTGCCGGATGCCTGCACAAACCTTTTACGGTGAAAGAATTGCTGGTAACTCTGAATGAAGGACAAATGTCAGCTGATGAGGCGCATATAACACATGATATGCAATTGATTGCAGATGCGCTGCCTGAAGATACTTTATTCAACTTTTCTGCACTGACTGCCTTCTCGGAAGATGATCCGGAAGCGGCGTGTTCTATTATCCGGACTTTTATCGAAGAGACCGGCAAGAATGCCGACCGGATGCAACAGGCATTAACTGACAGGGAGGTGGATGGAATTGCCGCTATGGCTCATAAGCTACTTCCACTTTTTACTTTGATTGGTGCTTCTGAGTCTGTTGCTTCATTAAGATGGCTGGAGTCTTGCCGGGGGGAAGAATTCTCCGAAGAAATAGAAAAGACTACGTTGGAGACTTTGGAGGCGGTGCGTAAAGTTGTTCGTGCTGCTGAGGAGTATAGTTTCGGTTTACATTAAATCTCTCTCGGCAGCTCCTTTGGAACAGCCTATATAGTGCCATGCTTGTGCCACCCTGTTGGCACAGTTGTGCCAAAGGTATGTCACAGTCGTGCCACTGCGGTGGCACAAGCGTGCCAACGTAGTGGCACGGGCATAAGCTCGTAGCATAGTGAGAAGGTGCTGCCTTGACAAATATTTCACCTTCCGAATGAACGGAATGAACGGGATGAAATTGCGCTAAATGCAACCATAACCTCCGGCTTTTTCACATTTTAGCTTTTGGACAAACCTTTTTTCAAAGTAATTTGTTTACTTTGTATCACTTTTACACTGACACATCCTGCATGAAACGAAAATGGATAAGACGGGTGGGCTGGATATTGCTTACTCCTATAATACTTTTTGTAATACTGATGGTATTACTTTATATACCTCCTGTTCAGAATCTTTTGCGACGGGAGGTTACTGCGTATGCTTCTAAAGCAACCGGAATGCAGATTCAGGTGGAACGGATAGACCTTCGTTTTCCGCTTAATCTGCTGGTACGAGGGGTGGAAGTCATACAGCAGCCGGATACCTTATTGTCTTTGGAAAGCCTGAATGTCCGCGTACAGGCATGGCCGTTGCTCAAAGGAAAAGTAGAAGTTGACGAGGTTACCTTAAGTCAGGTGGCGGTCAATTCTGCCAATCTGATAGAAGGGATGCAGATAAAAGGCGTTTTGGGGCGCTTCTTTCTGCAAAGTCATGGAGTCGATTTATCGAACGAAACGGCAGTTGTCAATCGGACAGAGTTATCCGATACTCATATACAACTTCTGATGACTGATACCACGACCACTCCCAAAGATCCGGCGGCATCTCCTCCTGTGAACTGGAAGGTGAACCTTCATCAACTGAAGTTGAAGAATGTATCATTCGGTATGAAACTGCCTGCCGACTCCATGAAGATGGCGGCATACATAGGCGAAGCGACCATTGATGACGCCAAAGCGGATTTAAAGAACCAGTTTTATGGATTGAAGCAATTCCTTTTGTCGGGTGCCTCCGCCAGTTATGACACCGGAGAGGCCCAACCGTCGGAAGGTTTTGACGCCTCTCATATGGCAGTCCGGAATATCCGCATCGGATTGGACTCTCTGCTCTACGAAGGCAGAAATATGAACGCTGTGATTCGTGAAATAACGATGGAAGAGCGTTCGGGACTGAGTATTACTTCACTGACAGGGCGGCTCTTTTCGAATGATTCTATCATCCGCATTCCTGAACTGAAACTGCAAACCCCACATTCAGAAATAGACCTGTCCGCCCAGACTTATTGGGAACTCGTAAATATCCCGACGACAGGACGTTTATCCGCCAGCTTTAACGCACATATAGGCAAAGAGGACGTGATGCTTTTTGCCGGCGGACTGCCTCAAACGTTTAAAGAAGCATATCCGTTCCGTCCGTTAGTGATTCGTGCCGGTACAGATGGAAATCTGAAAGAGATGCAGATTTCGCGCTTCACGGTAGACTTGCCGGGAGCTTTCTCGCTAAAGGGGGGAGGAATCCTTGAAAACCTGACGGACAGTCTGACTCGTTCGGGAACTATTGGGCTGGATATGGTTACTCGGAATCTGAACTTCCTGACAGGATTGACTGGAGTCACACCCGATGGCTCTTTAGTAATTCCCGACAGTATGAGTCTCAAGATGAAGATGGAGATGAACGGCCCGCAGTATAAAGCAAAACTCGATCTGAAAGAAGGCAAGGGCAGCATGAATGTAAATGCCGCATTAAACAGTTCGACAGAAGTTTATACGGCCGATCTGAAAATAAACGATCTGCAACTACATCATTTTCTCCCGAAAGACTCGATTTATGAACTATCTCTTTCGGCAGATGCCAAGGGCAGGGGACTGGATGTCATGTCCTTCCATTCTTTAGCCAATCTGAATCTTTCTTTGGACCAGCTTCATTACGCCCGCTATCATCTTTCGAATGTTCATTTGACGGGAAATCTTAAAGGAGCTTTGGCAACGGCTCAGCTTACGAGTGACAATGAACTTTTGAAAATGACGGCGGATGCAGAATATAATTTAGCTCATAGCTATCCGGACGGTAAAGTGACAGTTGACGTTACTCAGCTTGATTTGTACGAACTGGGACTTATGCCCAAGCCGATGAAACATCCGTTGGCATTCAATTTAAGCGGAGAGGCACGGCAGAACCGTGTTTTCACTCATTTCACCGCCGGTGATATGAAACTGAATCTGAGTGCCCGTGCCGGTGTATATCCTCTGATTCGTCAGTCTACCCATTTTGTAGATGTGTTGATGAAGCAAACCTCTTGGATCATGCTGCTTTGCGTGAAGCATTGCCGTCGGCTATTTTCTCTTTCTCGGCAGGAAAGGAGAATCCGTTGGCATACTATATGGCAATGAAGAATATATCGTTCCATGATGCTTCCATGAAATTCGGCACTGCTCCCGATTGGGGAATCAACGGCAAAGCAGCCATCCATGCTTTGAAAGTGGATACCTTGCAACTGGATACGGTCTTTTTCACCGTCAAACAGGATACTACCCGTATGAATCTCCGTGCCGGAGTAATCAACGGACCGAAGAATCCCCAGTTTTCCTTCTCCACTATTCTGACAGGCGAGATTCGCGACCGCGATGCCGAGCTGCTGGCAGAATATAAGAACGAAAAGGGGAAAACCGGTGTGTTGCTTGGAGTCAATGCCCGTCCGCTGGTTGGAGGACGTGGAAAAGGGGATGGACTGGCTTTTACACTGATTCCGGAAGAACCGATTATTGCGTTCCGTAAATTCCACTTCAACGAAGATCATAACTGGATTTATCTGCATAAGAATATGCGCGTGTATGCCAATGTGGATATGTGGGATGATGAAGGTATGGGTTTCCGTGTGCATTCGGTACAGGGAGATACGGTTTCTTTGCAGAATATCGATGTCGAAATCCGGAGAATCCGCTTGGATGAAATAACGAGCGTACTGCCTTACTTCCCCGAAATCACCGGATTGTTCTCGGCAGAAGCACACTATATACAGACCGAAAAGGACCTTCAGCTCTCTGCGGAAGCATCCATTGATGAACTGACTTATGAACGCCAGCGCATTGGTGACATTACTTTGGGGGCTACATGGCTGCCGGGCGAACAGGGAAAACAATACCTCAATGCTTATCTGAATCATGATAAGGTAGAAGTGCTGATAGCAGATGGCAAGCTGCTCCCTACCTCGACGGGAAAGGATAGCTTGGAAGTAAATACGACGTTGGAACACTTCCCGCTTCGTATTGCCAACGCCTTTATTCCCGACGAGCTGGTTACGCTTGCCGGTGATATGGACGGTGACCTGAATATAACAGGCAGTACCGAGCAGCCATTGATAAACGGTGAACTGATACTGGACAGCGTATCTGTCCTGTCACGCCAGTATGGTGCTAACTTCCTGTTTGATAACCGCCCTGTGCAGTTGAAGAACAATCGTCTGATATTTGATAAGTTCGCCATTTACACCACGGGAAAGAATCCGTTTACGATTGACGGTTATGTTGATTTCAGGGATATGTCCCGACCGATGGCGAATCTGAATCTGCTGGCGGAAAACTATACCTTGTTGAATGCGAAGCGTACTCGCGAAAGCCTTGTCTACGGAAAAGTCTTTGCGGACTTGCGGGCAACCATAAAAGGCCCGTTGGACGGGTTGAATATGCGTGGAAACCTGAATCTGCTGGGCAATACGGATGTCTCGTATGTACTGACCGATTCACCGCTGACCGTGCAGGATCGTTTGGGAAGTCTGGTGACATTTACTTCATTCAGTGATACCACCACAGTTGTCCGTCAGGAAGTGCCTACCGTATCTTTAGGTGGATTGGATATGCTGATGATGGTTCATATCGACCCTTCAGTCAGGGTGAAAGTGGACTTGGACGCCAGTGACAATCGTATCGAACTGGAAGGAGGTGGCGATCTTTCGATGAAATACACTCCGCAGGGAGACCTGACATTGACCGGACGTTACACACTGAGCGGTGGACTGATGAAGTATTCTCTGCCTATCATTGCAGTCAAGGAATTTGCCATCGATAACGGCAGCTATGTAGATTGGACCGGAAACCCGATGGACCCCATGCTGAACTTCAAGGCAACTGACCGTATCCGTGCTTCCGTATCCGAAGGAGAGAACGGAGGAACGAGAATGGTTAACTTTGACGTTTCCATTGTCGTAAAGAACCGGTTGGACAACCTGTCTTTTGCTTTCGACGTAGCGGCCCCGGAAGATGCGACCATACAGAATGAACTGACAGCAATGGGAGCGGAAGAACGTGGAAAACAGGCACTTTATATCATGTTGATGAAAACCTATCTCGGCACCGGACCGATCGGCGGTGGAGGCGGCGGACTTGGCAAGCTGAATATGGGTTCTGCCCTGAACTCCGTACTGAGCAGTCAGATAAATTCACTGATGGGTAACCTGAAGAATGCCAGCGTCTCTGTGGGTGTCGAAGATCATGACGCCTCGGATACCGGCGGCAAGCGTACGGATTACAGTTTCCGTTATTCGCAGCGCCTCTTCAATAACCGCTTCCAGATTGTAATCGGCGGTAAGGTATCGACGGGCGAAAATGCGACGAATGATGCCGAATCCTTCATTGACAATATCTCTTTGGAATATCGTCTGGACCGTACGGGAACCCGTTATGTCCGTTTGTTCTACGATAAGAACTATGAGAGTGTACTCGAAGGGGAGATTACGGAAACCGGAGTCGGTCTGGTACTTCGCAAGAAACTGGATAAACTCAGTGAACTGTTCATCTTTAAGAAAAAGAAGTAAGAATGAAAGATATACGTATTAACATATTAGCAGGCTGTCTTATAAGTATAGTGTTGTTCTCGGCGTGTTCGGTGACGAAACATCTGCCCGAAGATGAAATACTCTATACCGGAGGAAAAACGGTGATAGTCAATAAATCATCGACACGGGTTGGTGAAACTGCTTTGACGGAAATCAATGCGGCGCTTGCCAAAACTCCCAGTACTACTCTGTTGGGAGGTTTTCTGCCTATTCCTTTTAAAATGTGGATGTATAACGACTTCGTGAAATACAAGAAAGGATTCGGTAAGTGGATGTTTAACCGCTTTGCCGCCAATCCGCCCGTATTTATTTCTACTGTCAATCCCGAAGTACGTGTCAAGGTAGCCACTAACCTGCTCCGTGATTACGGATATTTCAATGGAAAGGTGACTTACGAGACTTTGGTCGATAAGAAAGATAGTCTGAAAGCAAGTCTGCTATATACGGTAGATATGAAGAACCCTTATTTCATTGATACAGTGTATTATCAGCGTTTCACTCCCCAGACTCTGAAGATCATGGAACGCGGACGTCGTATGTCTTACATCACCCCCGGCGAACAGTTTAATGTGGTGGATTTGGATGAAGAACGTTCCCGTATCAGTACCCTTTTGCGTAATCGGGGATATTTCTACTTCCGTCCGGACTATATGACCTATCAGGCAGATACAACCTTGGTTCCCGGCGGACATATCAGTCTTCGTCTGATTCCTCTTCCGGGATTACCGGCTGCCGCTCAACGTTCTTACTATGTAGGAGATGCTTCGGTCTATCTCTTCGGAAAGAATGGCGAGGCACCTAATGACAGTATCTTGTACAAGAATCTGAATATTCACTATTATGATAAACTGCAGGTCCGTCCGAATATGCTCTATCGATGGATGAACTATCAGCAGTTTGTACGGAGCAAACAGATGAGGGCTTCCAATCGTACCCGTCTTTATAGCCAGTACCGACAGGAACAGGTGCAGGAGAAATTGAGTCAGCTCGGTATATTCAGCTATATGGATATGCAATATGCTCCCCGAGATACGACAGCGGCTTGTGATACACTGGATGTCACTATGCAGGCTACATTTGCCAAACCGTTGGATGCAGAACTGGAACTGAATGTAGTAACGAAGAGTAATGACCAGACCGGTCCCGGTGCATCTTTCGGTGTCACTCGTAACAATGTATTCGGAGGTGGTGAAAGCTGGAACGTAAAACTGAAAGGCTCTTATGAGTGGCAGACCGGAGGCGGTGAGAAGAGCTCACTGATGAACAGTTGGGAAATGGGGCTTTCTACCTCTCTGACTTTTCCGAGAGTCGTGTTCCCGCATCTGGGTAAACGGGAGTTTGACTTCCCGGCCACGACGACCTTTCGTCTGTATATCAACCAGCTGAACCGGGCAAAGTATTATAAACTGCTGTCCTTTGGCGGCAATGCTACATACGATTTCCAGCCCTCCCGTACCAGCCGGCATAGTATTACTCCTTTTAAACTGACATTTAATGTCTTGCAGCATCAGTCTGAGGATTTTAAAGAGATAGCTGAAGCTAATCCTGCATTGTATGTCAGTCTTAGGAACCAGTTTATTCCGGCGATGGAATATACGTATACGTATGACAATGCTTCGGGTCGTCGGATAAAGAACCCTATCTGGTGGCAGTCTACCGTCACTTCGGCGGGTAATATCACTTCCCTTATTTACCGTGCTTTTGGCAAGCCGTTCAATGAAGAGGATAAGAGTTTGCTGGGGGCTCCGTTTGCACAGTTTGTGAAGTTGAATACGGAGTTGCGTCATTTGTGGAACATAGATAAGAATAATGCGATAGCCAGCCGCATGGCAGTAGGTGCACTGTTTACTTATGGCAATGCTACGATAGCTCCCTATAGTGAACAATTTTATGTAGGTGGTGCCAATAGTATCCGTGCTTTTACAGTGCGCAGTGTCGGTCCGGGCGGTTATCATCCGGAAGAGGGAAAATATTCCTACCTGGACCAGACAGGAACCTTCCGCTTTGAGGCGAATGTGGAATATCGTTTCCGTATTTTCAAGAGCTTTTGGGGAGCTACCTTTCTGGATGCAGGAAATGTGTGGTTGTTGCGCAAAGACAGAAAGCTTTTAGCTGATGGAAAAGAAGCACGTCCCAATTCACAACTGCGTCTGAAGACTTTCCCTAAACAAATAGCTTTGGGAACGGGTGTCGGTATCCGTTATGACATGGATATTCTCGTATTCCGTCTCGACTTCGGTATTCCTCTGCATCTGCCTTATGATACGGACCGTAGCGGCTATTATAATGTAACCGGAGCTTTCTTCAAGAATCTGGGAATACATTTTGCTATCGGTTACCCGTTCTAATGAATGATTTTTGTACGATTTTAGTGAATAATGATTGATATTTGTCCTGTTGGATTCAACTATTTTTGTAAATTTGCAACGAAATCTGATGCCATTGACATCACTAACCTTTTAATATTACACAATTTATG
>ERZ857629.3416-NODE-3416-length-13391-cov-4.362178_pt1 | contig 13391 bp, 10 predicted proteins | sample MGYA00519700_ERZ857629 | MGnify/ENA primary metagenome ERZ857629 (study PRJEB31778, sample SAMEA3449351) | human gut metagenome | biome: human gut; feature: human-associated habitat; material: faeces | place: United Kingdom | collected 2010/2012 ... | reverse complement strand
AAAGAGACAAGAAGGTTGAATACCTTTTTCATATTATCAATACTCTTTAAGTGAATAATCAAAACAGCTGTATGTCACAAATATATAAAATTTTGAAAACATAAAGTCCATCCCGGCAAAAAGTCTCAGATATGCCAATGTGTTTCTGGTCAATGCGCCCCGGTTTTGCGGTTACATGTCGGGAATCATGGATGCGCCGTGCGTGAAATGGGGCTTTTTGCGCACGTCAGGGATACACTGGACTTCACAATTATCCCCATGTTCACTCCTGGTGTCGCAATGCCATGTCTATGCGAAGCTGGGCTCGCAAGGGTAGAGAAACATTTCCGGGAAACTGGGTGCAGAAAAAATGCGCAACTCCGGAATGATTTGCATATCTTTGCCGCTCATCGCCGGAATAGCCGACAGGGCAGCCGGCACTTCGGCAGCATTGACCGGACCCGAACTCATGACCGAAAACGGCTGTCTCACGGAGCAGGGGAGCGACGTGTTCTGGGACAGGGCGACACTGTATGCGCTCAGGGGCATCTTCTATACCGGTAATCCTGACAAGGCGCTGGAAATTCTTCATAGGCTTTCGCAGCGTCGTCTACTCGGAGATCATGTCCCTTATGCGGTGGAAGCTTGGCCGGAGGGTTCCCAGAGACATCTGTCAGCGGAAAGCGGCCTTTATTGCAGGGTCATAACGGAAGGCCTCTTCGGTATCCGTCCTACTGGATTGCGCAGCTTCATGATGAATGTGAATCTTCCGTCCGGCTGGAACGGGATGTCTCTCAAGCATATACGGGCATTCGGCTCTGATTTCGACCTCAAGGTGTTCCGCGATTCAGGGAATGGGCTGAGGGTCACTGTCACGGAGCATGCCGCATCCGGAGATAAAGTCAGGACGCTGGCTCCGAAACAAGGTAAGATTTTTGTAAATTTATAATGAATATGATATTCAATCGTTTGGCACTCGCGAGTATTGCCCTTGTCGGCATGGCCTGCTGCAGTAATGGCAATACGGAACCGGATGTCCCGGAGCCGGAGGCCGTAGTCCCCGTGAAACCTGTCGCACGTGAGGGTTGGGATATTTATACCGGGCCAAATTACCGTTATGGTCCGTCTATCATCATCAATGACGACAATTCTATCGACATCTGGCTTGCGACCCCTGGAGATTATTATGGAACCAATGTTCTGGTCCCCGTCTCTGATGCCATCACGCCTCTTCAGCTCGGCACGGCAGGCGTCTTCGCCCAGAAGTTCACTTCCAATGAGGACTTCGGCATCATTTCTCTCAATTGCCCTTCCTGGAACAGTTCTGCTGAAGGCTTCACCCTGAAGGTCTATAAATGGGTCAATGATTATGAGACGACTGTAAGCGGTGCGGCTGTTGCGTCCAAGACCTTCGTGAATTATGCCGACAATTCTTGGCTGAGCATCTACAAGAGCGACAAGGAAGATTATACAGAGACATTTCCTGCAGGAACTTACCTTTGGGTAATGACCGGCGGTACGGAAAAGTCAGGTATTTGGAAATGTCCTGACAATGGTTCTACCGGTAGTACCGGAGCAGTTTCCTATGTAGATGGAAAACCTGTTGACGGTCAGTTCCGCTGCCGCATAACATCCAATGGCTCAGGTAATTATTTCTGGGACAAGATTACGTGGCGTCATTCGGTGGACGGCGGAAAGACTTGGACCGAAGAAGCGGATGCCCTGCTGCCTTCTGACGGCAAACGTGATGCGTTTTCTGTTTGTGACCCCGGTGTGGCCAAATGGGGCGGGTGGTACTATATTGCCTACACGTCTACCGAGGAACCTAATGGTTTCGACAATGACTTGTATATAGCCAGGAGCAAGACCCCGACCGGTCCATGGGAAAAATGGAGCGGAAACGGCTGGGGACAGGATCCGCAGCCTGTCATTGATTATGAACCCGCAGCCGGTCATGAAAGCGAGGTCTTCGGCGCAGGAGAACCTTGCATCGTAGTCAAGGATGATGTGGTTTACCTGTATTATTCTTACAATGACTACTTTGTGGAGTCCAACGGGTATTGTACGACTACACGTGTCTCAGTGGCTTCCGCCAAGGATGAAAACTGGCCCGGACATCTTGAATATAAAGGTATTGCGCTAGATAAGAGCAACGTCTACATGCCCGATCATACGGATGTCAAGTACATCTGCAGGAGTCAGAAATTCGTGGCAATCCACGCCGAACGCCGAGATACCGACAGCAGCCGCATGCGTGTCTGGGAGTCCAATGACGGCATTCATTTCACCAAGGGCGGCCTTATCGAAGGCGAACTCCGACGTGGCATCATCAATGCCGGCATGAGCGGAGATGCTCTAGGCCAGGTCCGCTACGGCGTCCAGCAGTTCCTGTGCTACGCCCACAGCGACGCCCCACGTGTATGGGGACGCTGGCTCACCTGGTTCCAGCCCCTCGACTGGGTAGACGTCGACAAGTAGCAGCGCGCCCCGGCTTCGCGGCCCCATGTCGGGCCTCGTGGACCAGGTGTGCGTGGAAAGGCCGGTTTTACGCACGACAGGGGTAAATTGAGCCCCGATGTGCGTGGAAAACGTTTTAGTACGCACGGCGCGGAAAATCTCACTGGCGAGCAAACAAAAAAACAGGCCGGGCACTGCGCCCGACCTGCTTTCATCAGGTTACCGTGGGGAAACTAGCTGTCCAGCCTTTCGCCGCTATCGGTATAAATTTCATTCTGCAGGACACTGAAGTCCAGGACCTCTTCGTGTCTGATCTTGCATTTGTACTTCCTTTTCCACTTTCTCAGGAAAGAATTGAATCCCCTCGAAATGTACGCTCCAAGTACAGGCCCGGTCTTGAGAATGAATGACCGGATATTTTTCTCGTTGGTATAGAATGCAATCTTGCGCTCTATTTCTTCGTCGATGACAATGCTCGGAGAAATCTTGCCTGTGCCGTGACATACCGGACACACTTCCTCAGTGTTGATCTGTGTCACCGGACGGATTCTCTGTCTGGTTATCTGCATGAGGCCGAACTTCGTGAGCGGCAGCACATTATGCTTGGCCCTGTCCTCCTGCATCAACTCTGACATGAACTTGTAGAGGCCATTCTTGTGCTCCTGGTTCTCCATGTCTATGAAGTCCACGATGATGATGCCTCCCATATCTCTGAGCCGCAGCTGTCTTGCTATCTCTTCGGCTGCGTAGCGGTTCACTTCGTAAGTGTTTTCCTCTTGATCATTGGTCTTGGCCCTGATACCGCTATTGACATCTACCACATTGAGAGCCTCTGTCGATTCTATTACCAGATATGCCCCCTGTTTTATAGGAACCACCTTTCCGAACGAACTCTTGATCTGCCTCGTGACATCGAACTTGTCGAACAAAGGCTCGTCGCCGTCATAGAATTTCACGATTTTTTCCTTGTCCGGGGAAATCTGAGCGATGTACTTCTTGATTTCCTCATATTCTTTCTGGTCATTGACATAGATGTTCGAGAAAGAATCATTGAAAAGATCGCGGAGAATCGTGGTGGTCTTGCTGTACTCTGTAAAGAGCAGCTGGACATTCTTGGATTTGGACAACTTTGTCCATGAACTCTCCCATTTGCTGATGAGCGACTTCAATTCTGAAACCAGAATTGCCGCGTTCTTTCCTTCAGCGGCAGTGCGGATAATCGCACCGTAATTCGGCGGGAGAATGCTCCTGACAAGTGTCTCAAGTCTCTTTTTCTCTTCCTTGGATGCTATCTTCTGGGATATGCTCACTTTCTTTGCGAAAGGGAGGAGTACAATATTGCGTCCTGCCAATGAAATCTCAGCTGTGAGTCGCGAACCCTTTGTCGAAATCGGCTCCTTTACAATCTGGACGATCACCATCTGTCCAGGCTTGAGATGATTCTCGATCTGCCCCTCCTTTGCGAGGATCGGACCAAGTTCAATGCCGGTGAACAAATCATTGGCGTTGGTGTTAGTATTTGTCTTGCGGACGAATTCGTCGAACGCATTGAAATACAGACCCAAATCCAGATAGTGGATAAATGCTTCCTTTTCGTCTCCGATGTCTACAAACGCCGCATTCAGCGCGGGCATCACTTTCTTCACCTTGCCGAGGAATACATCCCCGACAGTGAAGTTGTGACCGTTACTGGACTCCTTGTTCAATTCGATGAGACGGTGGTTGTCCAATAAGGCTAACCTTACCTCCTCCTCGCTGACATCTACAATCAGATCTTTGACTGATTCTTTCTCAGACTCCATCAGGATAAATCAATATTAATTAATAGGCTGAAAAGGCAATGCCTCTTCACAAAAAACTAAAGAGGCCGTCCGGACTACCGGTCAGCCTCTCTCTCTTAGCAGACTGCTAAAATGGCAGACACTGAAAAATTACTTCTTCTTATGTCTGTTCTTGCGCAAACGCTTTTTACGTTTGTGCGTTGCCATCTTATGTCTCTTTCTCTTTTTACCGCTTGGCATAGATTAAAAGATTTTTATTGATTATTTCTTAACAGTACATACGAACACCTTCGCTGGCTTGAAAGCCGGAATGTCGTGTGCCGGGATTGTCATGGTCGTGTTCTTGGTGATGTTACGGGCAGCCTTCTCAGCTCTGTGCTTGATGATGAAGCTGCCGAAACCACGAAGATATACCGGATTGCCCTTTGCGAGGGAATCCTTGACGCTCTCCATGAAAGCCTCGACAACAGTCTGTACTGTTGTTTTCTCAAGTCCGGTTGACTTAGCAACCTCGTTTACGATCTCTGCTTTGGTCATGATAACTTATATTTTTAACTCATTTACTAAAGATTTCAAATCAAATCGGTCAGCAAAGGTACGTTTATTTTTTTTATTAACAAACTTTTATGCAGGAATTTACGTGCGTTTATTTTATTTACTGACTAAATTTCCTCAAATTTGCATTGGCATAAAGATTGACTAATGTAGGTCTGTGAAACAAATACTGCTGTCAATGCCAAATTGGCAGTAGGGTGTAGTAGTGATGATTTATAATATAAGTGTATGATTGATAAATATTCGGATATGTTTTCGCCCGCCGGGGCAGAAGTCAGCATTATTCCTGTCATGAGTGGAGAGATACCGTCACAGACGGAAGACATCGCCATGCCTGACACATTGCCGTTGCTGGCATTGAGAAATGCTGTCATTTTTCCGGGTTCGATTTTCCCGATCACCATCGGCCGCGAAAAATCCATAAAACTCGTAGAAGATGCCCATAAGTCGAATTCCCTGATCGGCGCCGTTCCGCAGAATGACGTCAGCGTGGAGGATCCGGCTCTGGACGACTTGTTTCCGTTCGGTACGGTAGCCCGCATCATCAAGACATTTGAAATGCCTGACGGTACGATATCGGCTGTGCTGCAGGGACTTAAAAGATTCGAAATCGAGGATGTCGTCTCTTCGGAGCCGTATCTGCGTGCTCACGTGAGGTATCTGGAAGAGTTCGATGCGAACCCGGAAGACCCTGAAATCAAGGTGATTGCAGATTCGCTGAAAGAAAAGGCGTCCGCCATCATCAAGTCGTCGTCGTTCGCGCCCAAGGAGGCTGCCAATGCCATCAAGTCCATCGAGGATTTCAATTTCCTGGTGAATTTCATTGCCACGACCATTGACGTCGAAAACTTCTTCGACAAAGTCGAACTCCTTAAATATGAGGATCTTAAAGTCAGGGCAATGAAGTTGCTCAATGTTCTCGACACCCAGGTCGAACTCCTGAAGATCAAACAGGAAATCAACTCCAAGGTGAAGAACGAAATCGACCAGCAGCAGAGGGAGTATTATCTTAACAACCAGCTTCGTACAATCCAGGAAGAACTTGGTATGGACGATGATGAGGAGATAGAGAAACTGCGTGCCGAAGCATCGAAGAAAGACTGGCCTGATTCCGCAAAGGAGATTTTCGAGAAGGAAATTGCCAAACTTGAGAAATACAATCCGTCATCTCCGGATTACAGCATACAATATAATTATATCAAGTTCATGCTTGAACTCCCTTGGAATCATCTTTCCAAGGATAATCTGGACTTGAAGCATGCTCAGAAGGTTCTGGATGACGACCATTACGGACTGGAGAAGGTAAAGGAAAGAATCATTGAATATCTTGCAGTGCTGAAATTGCGCGGTGACATGAAATCACCTATCCTCTGTCTCTACGGTCCTCCGGGAGTCGGCAAGACGAGTCTCGGCAAGTCCATTGCCAAGGCTATCGGCAGGAAATACGTGCGTATCGCCCTCGGCGGCATGCACGACGAGGCTGAAATCCGTGGACACCGGAAGACATATATCGGCGCATTGCCAGGCAGGATTCTGAACGGCATTTCCAGGGCGGGCACTTCCAATCCTGTCATGGTGCTGGATGAAATCGACAAGCTCAGCAGCGACTTCAAGGGCGACCCGTCTTCCGCATTGCTGGAAGTACTTGACCCTGAGCAGAATGTGACGTTCCATGACAACTATCTGGACGTGGATTACGACCTGTCCCATGTCCTGTTCATCACGACAGCCAATGACATTTCCACCATTCAGCCGGCACTTCTGGACCGAATGGAACTTATCAATGTCACCGGCTATCTTGCGGAAGAGAAGATGGAAATCGCCAAGAAATTCCTCCTGCCGCGCGAACTTGAAGAGCACGGAATCGGCAAGAAGGAACTCCGCATTGATAAAAATGCTTTGGCCGAAATCATTGACCAGTACACACATGAGTCCGGCGTGCGTGGTCTGGAGAAACAGATTGCGAAGATTGCGCGCGTGACGGCGAAGAAGATTGCCTTGGACCAGGCGTTCCCGTCCGTCATCAAGAAGGAACACTTGAAGGAGTACCTCGGTCTTCCTACCGCCTTCCATGACAAGCAGAGCGGAAACGAGGGCGTCGGCGTCGTTACCGGTCTGGCGTGGACCCAGATGGGCGGAGAGATTCTGTTCGTCGAGAGTTCGGTGAGCGCAGGCAAGGGCCAGTTGACAATGACCGGAAATCTCGGCAATGTCATGAAGGAGTCCGCCACGATTGCGTACCAATATATCAAGGCGCATCCTGAACTCGCGAAGATGGATTCCAAGGAGTTCGACGCTCATGACATCCATGTGCATGTCCCTGAGGGCGCGACCCCTAAGGACGGTCCGTCTGCCGGCATAACTCTCGTATGTTCAATGCTTTCCGCACTTAGAAACGAGCCTGTAAGGAAAGGCATTGCCATGACGGGCGAGACGACGTTGAGGGGCCGGGTGCTTCCAGTCGGCGGCATCAAGGAGAAGATCCTCGCCGCGAAAAGGGCCGGCGTTACCGCTATCGTCATCTCGGAAGACAACAGGAAGGATATTGAGGATATCAATGAAAAATATATCGAAGGTCTTACGTTCGAGTATGTCAAGACCATTGACGATGTACTAAGATTCGTGTTCCAGAAATGAATGTTCAGATAGAAGAAAGCTGGAAAGAAGCATTGCAGAGCGAGTTCGATAAACCGTATTTCGCTTCCCTGGTGCAATATCTTCACAAGGAAAAGGCTGAAGGACGTCAGGTTTTTCCTCCGGGGAAAGATATTTTCAAGGCATTCGAACTTACTCCGGTAGACAAGGTGAAAGTCGTGATATTGGGTCAGGACCCGTATCATGGCTATGGACATGCCATGGGCTTGTCCTTTTCCGTTCCTGCGGGTGTCCCTGCGCCTCCTTCATTGAAAAACATCTTCAAGGAGATAGAAAACGACCTGGGTGTCCACATGAGCGGCAGCCCGGATTTGAGGAAATGGGCCGAGCAGGGAGTGCTGCTTCTGAATGCCGTCCTGACAGTGCGCGCAGGGGAGCCTACGTCGCATAGCGCCATCGGCTGGCAACAGTTTACCGACGCGGTCATAAGCTATATATCAGAGCATTGCGAAGGTGTGGTCTTCCTTTTGTGGGGAAATTTCGCGCGCAGCAAGAAGGCGCTCATTGATACGTCCAGGCATTTCGTTCTGGAAGCGGCGCACCCATCTCCTCTGGCTCGCGGCGCATTCTTCGGCTGCAGGCATTTTTCCAAGACCAATGAAATCCTCCAGTCGGAAGGAAAAACTCCCATCGACTGGCAGTTGTAATCGTGTTCAGATATTTGCAGAACTATAATTATTATCGTAATGAAAATTAAAGCATTGTTCCCGGGATCCTTCGATCCTTTTACGGCGGGACATCTCAATATTCTTAAAAGGGCATTGACAATGTTCGACGAAGTCGTCGTCGCTGTCGGCATCAACCAGGACAAGCGCGGCTTCTTCGACATGGACCAGCGCATTGCCATCATAAGTCAAGCTGTCGAGGGCCTGGAGGGCGTCAGCATCATAAAATATGACAATTTGACAATTGACACTTGCCACGAACTTGGCATACGCCACATCGTGCGCGGAGTCCGCAATATGATAGACTTCGAGACGGAACGCTCCATCGCTGATGCGAACCGAAGGCTTGCACCCGATGTCGAGACCATCATAATCCCTACAGCTCAGGAGTTTGCGCATATTTCATCATCCGCGGTGCGCGACATATTGAAACATCACGGCGACACCTCGCTCTTCCTCCCGGAAGGAGTCGTTCTACCGGAGGCCAAATAATATGTCCAATGCATTGAAACATATAGCTTTGTCGGCGTTTTTAGCGCTTTCGCTCCTTCTGCCCGCACGGGCGCAGGAAGCGGATACGGCCGTGTTCAATGCTTTGGATGCGAAGCTGGCCGGATATGTGAAGGCAATAGAACCGCTGGATGTCGAGGCGCAGAAGGAAGAATGCTCGTTCCTCATTTCCAGCTGTACGGATTCCCTTGTACGCCAGCATGTTGCGTTGTATCTGTACGCCAGCTATGTGAAATCTGCGGTGATGGGAGTCGAGGCCGTGGCCATTGATATTGCCGACAACTGGTTCTTCACCGGGAAGGTCCGCATGAAGAACGACATTGACCTGATGAACGCCCGAATCTTTGCGGATTTCAATCGTCAGTCGCTGGTGGGGGAGAAGGCGCCGGAACTTGTGATGACGGATGACAAAGGGTTGGAAACCAATCTTTTCGCGCAGCCGTCGAAACGTTATTCCGTCTTGTATTTCTATGATACGGGATGCCCTGACTGCCTGGTCCAGACTGTAATGTTGAGGACCTGGCTCAATGCCGTCAGTTATCCGCTCGACGTCGATGCCGTCTATGTCGGTTCGGACAGTCTTGCGTGGGAAAAATACCGCGAGGCCCGGCTCGAAGTCAGTTCGCCGCAGGTCAATGTCCGTCATTTCTGGGACCCTGAACTGTCCTCCGATTTCCAGCGGAAATACGGCGTGCTCAAGACCCCGCAGATGTTCCTGATAGGTAAGGACAATGCTATTCTAGGCCGTCGCCTGGATGTGCCCGCTCTCGGTGCAATGCTGCGGAACATCTATTTTTCAGATGATTACGAGTATGGCTCACCTGAATCAATGAAAAAGTTGGGTGATATTTTCGTCTCTTTCGGCGAGGATATCAGTACCGCGGACATAAATGGCGTTTCCGATAGGATTGCCGCACGTACAGCCGCTAGTCCTTCCGCCTTCAAGGAGGCTGTCGGAGACTTGTTCTATTATCTTTCGATAATGCCTGAAGGCTGTTATAAGGAGGCGTGCAAGTATTTGATTGATAAATACATACTGTCCAGACAGGATGTCTGGGACACTCCGTCCGATTCGCTGAAAATCATAGGATACGCAAGGACGATGTCTGATCTCCTGTCCAGGGCAATGCCGGGAAGCCCGGTGCCTGACGTAGAGGTGAGCGGCGTGCAGGCGCATGGACGTTCTGCAGAAAACGGCATGTGGAAACAACGCCGTCAGAAGACCTGGCAGCTTTCACGGCTCAGACGCGATACCTATATCATGTTCTATGATGAGGAATGCAGTTCATGTCAGGATAATATCGCTTCTGCAGAGCGGCTCATGTCGGCCGACAGGAAAATGCGTGTGCTTTTCGTGAAGATGCAGCCCGAGGAAGCCTTGCTGGATTCATTTGACTTGACTTCACTTCCATATATCATCCGTGTCGACAAAAATGGCATTATCACAGCGCGTTATGTAGATTTTACGCGTCTGGAGCGAAATACTTTTGGCGGAAAGGGAAATTAATCCTATCTTTGCCGAGATGAATTGAGGTATGGTGTAATGGCAGCACAAGTGATTTTGGTTCACTTAGTCCACGTTCGAGTCGTGGTATCTCAACCGAAGGGCGTTTTGAAACGGAAGTTTTGAAACGCCTTTTTCGTTGGACAAGCGTTAAATATTCAAATTTCATGAGACATCTTTCCGCAATATTGGCCACGTTCCTGGCATTGACCGCATGCTCCCGTAGCCTGTCATTGAAAATCATCGATTTGGGCGCGAAAACCGATTCCGGGTTCGACAATGCATTGATAATCAATGCTGCCATTGACAGTTGCAATCGCGCTGACGGCGGCACGGTCATCGTTCCGGCAGGCGGATTCATGAGCGGCACCATTTATCTGAAAGCCGGCGTGGAACTGAAATTGGAAGACGGCGCGGCGATTTTGGCGAATCCGGATCTGGCTTCGTACGGCCATTACATCACCGATAAGGACATGTCCAGATATGACACCGGCGTCGGGACTGCCAACCGGAACTGCGCTTCGGACACCATCTGGTCACAAGCCCTTGTCATAGCTTATCGTGCTGACGGAGCGTCCATTACCGGGTCCGGAAGAATTGACGGCGGCAGCATTGTCAATCCTCTTGGCGAGGAGGGAATGCGCGGACCTCACACTGTGCTTGTCGCGGAAACGTCCGGTTTCAAGATGTCGGGAATCAGCATTGACAATTCCTCGAATTACGCAATTCTCGGCTACGAACTGACTGACAGTCAATTCAATGGCCTCCGGATTACCGCCGGCTGGGACGGCATCCACATCAGAGGAGGGGATAATGTCAATGTCAGTGAGTGCGATTTTTCTACCGGAGATGACAGCATGGCCGGCGGATATTGGCATGACATGGTGATCGACAGGTGCCGGTTCAATTCTTCCTGCAACGGACTCCGTATGATCATGCCGTCTGAAAATGTCTTTGTTTCCGGCTGCACATTCGTCGGCCCCGGCCGTTCCCCGCACCGCACCACGTCAGACAGAGGCGGCGACATGCTCCATGCCATGATTTTCGAACCTGGCGGATGGGGTGACGCACCTGGCACATTATCAGGTATTTATATTAAGGATTGTACCGCGGACAAGGTGCTGTCGCCTTTCTGTATGACATTGTTGGATGACAATCATTGCACCGACGTTACGATAGAAAACTATCATGCTTCCGATTGCCGCCGTATGGCATTGTCAGTGAAAAGCTGGGGGAGCGCGACAACCGACAAGGTGACCATCCGGAACTCGTCCTTCTCATTCATCGGTATTCCGGAGCCGGGTCTGGGCGCGAAAATAGCCTCAATGCCTTTCGACCAATGGCCGTATTTCCCGTCCTACGGAGCGTATTTCCGCAATGTCGCCGAGGTTGTCCTGGACAATGTCGCCTTCTCCACCATCGGTCCCGATGACCGCGATGACGTGTTCACAGACAATGTCGGCTCGCTTACGCGATAATTTCCGGATGACTATGCAGCCGGTCCTGGCGGGATGCGGCCACGCTTGATTTTGTAACTTATTGATAATCAAATACCATTTTCGCAAGAGCGTGGAAACGCGGCAAAAAAAAGTCTGCGTTTCCACGCCGCATTTTATAACTCATTGAAAATCAATGCTTCCAGAATAGCAGCGTGGCCGCATCCCGCCGCCAATATCCCCGTTTCATGAAAGCCCGGTCGGTGGTGGGGCCGCCGGAGGCATGGTCGCCCATGACCTTGTGAATGGGTGTCAGGCGGCAGCCTGACGGGATGAGCGAAGCGAACCTCCGGCGGCCCCACCACCGACCGGACATGTAAAAAATATTAAAACCTAAATATTTTCCCGATTTCTTTCAATTAACCTTGAAAAGGTGTATTTTTGCGGTGTCCATTAACCTTGAAAAGGTGTAAAACTGAAGGGTTACTAAGTCTTGAAAAGGTGAAAATATGAAAAGGAAGATTTATCAGACGCTTCTTAAATGGAAGAAGGAACGCAAAGGAGAAGTCGCTCTCTTGATAGAAGGAGCAAGGCGAATTGGCAAAAGCCATATCGTCGAAGAGTTTGGACACGATGAATATGAATCATATATTCTTGTGGATTTCAGCAAAGTGAGTCCACAGGTCATGGAATTTTTCGACCTCTATCTTGATGACCTTGACACCCTCTTCCAAAATCTTGAATTATATTTCAGGTGTAAACTTTTCCCTCGACAGAGCCGTGGCGAAGAGGCCCGCTCATTGATAATATTCGATGAAGTGCAATTCTGCCCCCGCGCACGTTCCGGAATCAAACACTTCGTGAAGGACAATAGGTTTGACTATATTGAGACAGGCTCGTTGGTTTCGATAAAGAAGAACGTGAAAGACATCATGATACCATCGGAAGAACATCCGGTTCAGATGTATCCGATGGATTTTGAGGAATTCCTATGGGCGCTTGGGGATGAAATGATAATGCCGCATATCCGTTCACAATTTGAAAAGAAAAAGCCGATGGGGGCGTTCCATCGCAGGGCGATGGATTATTTTCGTCAGTATATGATTGTCGGGGGAATGCCGCAAGCTGTGAAGAAATACATTGAAACCCGTGACTTTTTGAAAGTGGACGAGGTCAAGAGGGATATTCTGGCGCTTTACCGCAATGACATTAAAAAATACGCCGGCAATCAGGAAACCAAAGTGTCTGCCATATTTGAAGAGATACCTGGCCAGTTGCAGAAGCATGAAAAGACATTCCGCTTGTCTGCATTGCGGGAAGATGCCCGTATGCGTGATTATTCGCAGGCTTTCTTCTGGTTAAATGATGCGAAAGTCATCAACTGTTGCTATAATTCTACAGAGCCTAGTATCGGATTGAAATTAAATGAGGACAGAAGCACGCTCAAATGCTATTTGAACGATACCGGACTCCTGATAAGCCATGCATTTGATGAGAGAGGCATTGTGACGGAGGATTTGTACCGCAAACTGATGTTCGACAAGCTTGAGGTTAATCAAGGGATGTTAGTGGAAAACATCGTTTCCCAAATGCTTAAGGCGTCAGGCCATAATCTGTTCTTTTTCAGCAACAGTTCTCGAACATCTGCGGAAGACCGCATGGAGATAGATTTCCTTATCGCCAAACCGACCACGACGAGCCGTCATAATATATCTCCGATAGAAGTCAAGTCCGGTGCCCGATATGCATTGACCTCTTTGACGAAATGTATGGCCAAATATGCCAAGGATTTGTCGACTCCTTACGTGCTGCATGATAAGGACCTGAAGATTGAAGATGGCATTGTTTT
>ERZ857629.3414-NODE-3414-length-13395-cov-4.362519_pt1 | contig 13395 bp, 11 predicted proteins | sample MGYA00519700_ERZ857629 | MGnify/ENA primary metagenome ERZ857629 (study PRJEB31778, sample SAMEA3449351) | human gut metagenome | biome: human gut; feature: human-associated habitat; material: faeces | place: United Kingdom | collected 2010/2012 ... | reverse complement strand
TAAATATTGTGGGTCTTCAAATCTGAACATTTTTCTTAATTATTATTCATATTTTACATGTTTATGGTCAGATCATTTTTCATAAACGACCATTACAGAAGAATGTTTGTTAACTGCAATCGTATAGATAATATGAAATATCTTACTTATGAGGCTAAAAACGGTGTTTTGGTCGAAAAAAAGAACGGTTTGGCTCTCTCCGAAAGATTTTATATTCTTAGCAGTTTGAAAAATCAAATGTACTATTTTTTAAAGGGTATCTTTAAAAAACAAATATATCAACTCGCTAAATTGCACTTGGTTACTATGAAAGATGAAGTGAAAAAACTCTATCCGAATGCAAAATTTGTCGTTTTGGACTACGAAGTCGGTTACTATAATGTACTTTCTCCTGAAATAATTAAAGATTTGAACAAATCGGGAATAGAAGTCGTTAGTTTAAACAAAGAATTTTCTGACAAATTGTCTATGGATATGTACAGAAATCCCAAAAATGAAGACGTTTTCAGACACCCGAACGGTAAGGGTTGGAGTTTGGTCGTCAAATTTGTTGCGGATAAATACCATCTTTAAACAAAAAAAAGGTCTTGAAAATCAAGACCGCCATAATAGTTAGGATTAATGGATAGTAATTAGTTGGTTATATTTTGGCTGAAACCGATTTGTACAAGCCGACACAATCTACATAACAATCGGCTTTGTTTGAAGTTACAAGTTTTTTAACGCTCAAAAGGTTTTCCTGCATTTGGAATAAGTCTTTTTGAGAAATTACACCTTGTCTGTATTTGTCTTTTGAATAAGAAAAATCAACAGTTTCAAGTTTTTCTTGCTCCTCGTTTTGAGAAAGTTTTTCTTGGTCTTGTTTTAATGAAACAAGCGAGTCGTTGACCTCTTGAACGGCAGTTTGGTTAATTTTCAGATAGTTTTCAAGCATTCTGTCATAAGTCGACTTTTTGAGCCTGAGATTTGCAATCCTTTTTCCGCCCGTGAATACGGGAAGAAGCAGTCCGCCTGCAATTGCTGCAAGCGCTTGCTCAGTGTTGAACATTCTGCTTAAATCACTTGCGGTGAAAATGGTTAATCCCGAAAGATTTATTGTCGGCAAAAACTCTTTTTTCGCAACCCTGATGTCTATACCTGCCTTTTCAAGCATTTTTTCGGCTTTGATATAGTCCGGACGATTTGTAATAATCTCGGACGATAATTCAGTCGGCAAATTGCTCGGAAAGTTTATTTCTGACAAAGAACTTCTTTCTAAATTTTCTGCTTCAAGCGGATTTTCTCCCGTCAAAACCGCAAGTTGATGAAGAAGTTTTGAACGATTTTTCTTTAACTCGGGAAGTTCCGATTTCCCGTAAACATAAGCCTTGTTTGCTCTTACCGTATCTGCCGTCGAAGCCGTACCTTCTTCGTTGCATAATTTTGTTAAGTCGTAAATATTTTTTCTTAAATCAACAATCTGCTCTTGATATTTAATCATTTCATCAAGTTTAACAATGTTGAAATAAGTCGTTGCTACCGCCGAAGCAACCGCTATGTAAGCCGCTCTTTCGTCTTGCAAAGAACCTTCGTAATCTTTCTTGGAAGCCTTGGTCTTGTCGTGGTTTTTCAAGAAAATATCCGCTTCATAATTCACCATAAGCGGAGTAATAAACGACCATTCCCAATTTGATTTGTTCGTGTTTTTTAACAAGGCAGGTGAAAATCCTGCGCCGATTGTGGGCAATTCTGAGGCAAATTGGATTTTTGTGTATTGATAATACTCATCAACCGCAATTGACGCTGCCTTTAAGTCGTGATTGTGTTGTATTGCCTTAATAATATAATCTTCAAGATTAGCATCATCAAAAGATTTCCACCAATCCATATTTATATATTCGTATTTGTATGAATCGTCAAACCTTCTGCTCTTTTTTACCTTGTATTCGTATTTTTTATCAGCCTTTTTAACTTCACCGATTGCAAAACATGGTGAAGTATTTAAAGATATAAAACTTCCTAAAAGTATTGCGACTGTTAGTTTATTAATGTTCATCGACTGTCCTTTTTCAATACTTGACAACACTTCTGTTGGTATGATAGCATATTATTGTTGCAAATGCAACATGTTTTTATAGCAACACAATTAAAATAATAATAAAAGGAATAAAATGGAATCAAAGGAAGTTTTTGAACATTATACGGAAAGTACGTTTTATGCAATTGAGTTAACTTCAAAGTATATAAAGAGAATGGGATTAAATTATTTCAATAAGATAAATATGGAGATAACTCCCGAAGAATTTTTGGCACTTGATGTAATAATGCTTAATCCGGGGTTATGTCAGCGAGATTTGGCAAAAGAAATTCTCAAAGACAGAGCAGGTACAGGCAGAATTTTATTGTCGTTAGAGGCAAAAGGTATGGTGGAAAGGTTTGTAACGACTAAGGGAAACCGTCTTGTCAGAACGATGAAATTGACAGATAAAGGTGAAGAAACACGAAAAAAATGCGAAAGCATACTTACTCCGTCCATTTTGAAGATAAGAGAAAAATTTACGGAGAAAGATTCGGAAGAATTAAAAAGAATTTTAAAGAAATTAAGGAAAATCTTATCAGATAACGTTGAAACGCAGATATAAAGGGAAATATTTATGGCAGACGAAAACATTGATAAACAACAGGAAGAACAAAACCAACAGGAAGTAAAAAAGAGAATAGGTATAAGACGCAGATATATTGCATTGATATTGGTTGTTGCAGGGATATTGGGCGGATTGTATGCTCATAATGCTTCTAAGTATCAATCAACCGATGATGCTTATGTTGAGGCGCACATGGTGCAAGTTGCACCGAAGGTTACGGGACAGATTATTGAATTGTATGTTGAAGACAATCAGCGTGTAAAAGCAGGCGATGTTGTTGCGGTTATTGATAAAGACGATTATAAAATAAAGTTCGAAGAAGCAGATGCAAATTATCAAAAGGAATTGGCTAATCAGAAGGTTGCTACGGCGAATTTGTCTGCGGTTCAGTCCGAGATAGAAGTTGCCAAGAAGGATTTAGAGCGTTATAAGAAATTGTATGAATCAGGTGCAGTTTCCAAGCAAACGCTGGATAATGCACAGACGAGATTTGATACGGTTTCTGCCAGAATGACATCAGCGGAAGAAAACATTTTTTCAAAGACTCAAAACAAGGTTGCAGACGCAAATTTGAAGGTTTTGAAGGCAAAAAGAGATAAGGCTGCATTGGACTTGAAGAATACTGAGGTTATTGCACCTCAAAGCGGTGTTGTTACAAACAAAAGAGCGGAACAAGGGGCTTATACAAGTGTTGGCGCACCGTTGTTTGTGATTGTGCCTGATGAAGTCTGGGTGGTTGCAAACTTCAAGGAAAGTCAGGTTGGAGAAATGAAGGCCGGTCAGCCCGTTGAAATTAAGATAGACACTTATCCAAACAAAGTTTTTAAGGGAAAAGTTGACAGTATCCAAAGAGCATCGGGTGCAAAATCAAGCCTTTTTCCGCCTGAAAACGCAGTTGGTTCTTTCGTAAAAATTGTTCAAAGAATCCCTGTAAAAATCGTATTTGATGAAAAAATAGATACGTCAAAATATACGGTGGTTTCGGGCATGTCTGTTGTACCGAAGGTTAAGGTTAAATAGACGGAAATAAAAAATGAGTGAAGCAGTTGAAACAGTTAATAACACAGAGGCTTGGCAGCCGAGGCATAATCCTTGGTTGATAGCCTTGCCGACGATTTTTGCGGCATTTATGTTTGTACTTGATGAAACAATTGCAAACGTAGCGCTTCCGCACATGGCAGGAACATTTTCGGTCAGCAGAGAAGAATCCACATGGATTTTAACAAGTTACCTTGTTGCGAGCGGAATTGCAATCACAGCGGTTGATTGGTTCAGCAAACTTATGGGAAGAAAGAACTTTTTTATATTCAGCGTAATTTTGTTTACGGTTTCTTCAATAATGTGCGGACTTTCAAATTCAATCGGAATGATGATATTGGCGAGAATTGCACAGGGTTTTGGCGGAGGCGGGCTTTTGCCCGTATCTCAGGCGGTTTTGCTTGAATCTTTCAAACCGAAAGAAAGAGGTCAGGCAATGGCGGTATTCGGCTTGGTTGTAGTTGTTGCCCCGATTATCGGACCTGTTTTGGGCGGCTGGATAACGGATAATTATTCGTGGCCGTGGATATTTTTTATAAACGTGCCGTTTGGTATTTTGACCGTAAGCCTTGCTAAATCTTTGCTTGAAGACCCTCCGTATGCAAGAAAGCAGAAAAACGTTAAACTTGATGCGAGTGGCTTTTTCCTTTTGACGGTTTGGCTTGCGACATTGCAGGTAATTTTGGATAAAGGAAACAATGCCGATTGGTTTAATGCACCTTGGATATGCAGATTAACCGTTATTTGCGTACTTTCGGGATTTTTGTTCTTCGTTTCGCAGATGAAAAAAGAATCTTTGGTAGATTTAAGAGTGTTTAAGGATTTGAATTTCTCGGCAGGAACAATAATTCAGGTGGTAATTCAAGGGGTATTGCTTGCATCTGTTGCTATTTTGCCGCAATTTTTGCAATCGGTAATGGGTTATACGGCGTTTTTAAGCGGTTTGACGATTATGCCGAGAGGGATTGGGGCTTTAACCTCGATGGTCTTGTTTGGAATTTTGTCAACGAAAATTGATAACAGACTGCTTGCGGTTGTAGGGCTTGCGTTGATTGGAACTGCGGGTTTGGAGTTTGGCTTTTTGAACTTGCAGATTTCAAGTATGAATATTGCGGTTCCGAACTTTATTTTCGGGCTTGGAATGGGGTTTGCAATGATGCCGTTGGTATCTTTGTCGGTTGCGACGTTGTCTAACTCACAAATGACAAATGCGAGCGGTTTGCAGTCGCTTTTGAAGAATATCGGCGGTGCGATTGGTACGTCAATTGTAACGACTTTGATTTCAAGATTTTCGCAAATGCACCAAAATATGATGGTAGAGCATTTGACACCGTTAAATCCTGTTTTTACGGCAAAATTTGAGGCAACAAAGGCAGCATTGACGGCATATATGCACCATTCTGTTGCTGATTATGCAGCGCAGTATTCTTTGTACGGAGAACTTTTGAAGCAGTCAACGTTGTGGGGCTTTATGGAAGCGTTCAGAATTTGCGGAATTGCGTCTATAATTGTTATTCCGCTGGTATTTTTGATAAAAAATTTCCCGAAGGACGAAACTTCAAATTAGTCTGTTATTTCTGATACGAGTTTTTTGAGTTCCGTGAGCGAACGCTCGGACATGTAGGCGGTTTTGAGTTTTTTGTTTTTGAGAATTTTTCTGTCAATTCCGTCTTTGTTGATAATGCCCCAGTTGGAGTTTACGGGCTGAAAATGTTCTTGTCCTTCAAAACTGATATAGTGCGTTAAAGCACCAAGCATGGTGGTTTCGGGAAGTTCGAGCAGGGGTTTGTTTTGAGCAAACCTTACGGCGTTTAATCCTGCAAAAAGACCTGTCGCAATTGCTTCCGTGTAGCCTTCCGTGCCTGTGAGTTGCCCTGCAAAGAATATATTCGGGTATTTTCTCATATTCATTGTCGGGTTGAGGATTTTTGGTGAATTGATGAAGGTATTTGCGTGCATAACGCCGTATCTTACGATATTTGCGTTTTCAAGCCCAGGAATGGATTGGAGTAATTCTTTTTGAGCACCCCATTTTAAATTCGTTTGGAAGCCGACGAGATTGTACAAATCGCCTGCTTTATCGTCTTGTCTGAGTTGGACAACGGCGTAGTTTTCTACGTTTGTTCTTTTGTCTACCAAGCCGACGGGCTTCATAGGACCAAACCTCAAAGTGTCTACGCCTCTTGAAGCGAGCACTTCTATCGGCAGACAGGATTCAAAAAATTTCTTTTCAAAATCTTTTAATTCGATTTTTGGAGCGTTGATTAAAATGTTGTAAAATTTTTCGTATTGCTCTTTGTTCATAGGACAGTTGATGTAGTCGCTTGTGCCCTTATCGTAACGATTTTGATAGAATGCAATGTCAAAATTAACGGTGGATTTTTCAACAATCGGGGCAATTGCATCAAAGAATTTGAGTTGATTTTCACCTGTCATTTTTAAAATATCGTCTGCGAGAGTTTTTTCGGTGAGCGGCCCTGAGGCAACAATAACAATGTCGTTTTTCGGAATTTCATCAATTTTTTTTCTTATAAAATTAATTTTAGGGTGATTTTCAAGAAGATTTTGGATTGTTTGAGAAAAACCTTCTCTGTCCACAGCCAAGGCAGCACCTGCCGGAACTTGGCATTCAAAAGCGGTTTTAATCAGGAAAGAATTTAAAATTTTCAATTCTTCTTTTAATAACCCGCTTGCGACGGTAGCGTCGTATGAGCCCAAACTGTTTGAGCAAACTAATTCGGCAGGTTTTGAAGTTTTGTGAGCGCCTGTTGAGATTTCAGGGCGCATTTCGTATAAATCTACGTCTATTCCTGCATTTGCAACTTGTAAAGCCGCTTCCGAGCCGGCAAGACCTGCTCCGATTATAGTTATTTTCATTTTTTCACCTTAATTTTTTTTATTCATCTTAACAAAAAAGTTTCATTATAGTAAAATAAAATTTATGAACAAGGTCGTGAAAATTTTTATAGTCGATAAAGATGAAACTACTTGCGCAATTTTGGAAAATTATTTGCAAGAAGTTAAGTGTGATTTCACTTTGTTTAAGGCTCAATCTCTGGCTGAAATATCCGCCAAGACTGATGATAACGCTTTGAACATAATTATTTTTGACGTTTCGGAAAACCTCGATAACGCAGTTTGTGAGGTCGATAATTTTGAAGAAACTCACAAAAATTGTAAATTTATCATTACTTCCTACGGCTTGAAAACGGACTACATAATAAGATTTTTGAGAAAATCCAAAAAAGATTTTATTGAAAAACCCGTCATAAAAACCTCTTTCTTAAAAATTGTTAATGAAATAATTGAAAAACTTACTTCGGAACAGGATTTTAGCGGGCATGGAAAAATAATAACCGTATTTTCAAACAAGGGCGGTCTTGGAAAAACAACGGTTGCCGTGAATTTGGCTTATGAACTTGCTGATATGAATAAGGCTGAAAAGGTTGTAATTGTTGACTTGAATATGTTTTTGGGTGATGTAACCACATTTTTGGATATCACACCGCCTTATGATATGAAATTTATTGCTGATAAGGTTGATGAGATTGAGCATATTTATGATTTGGCGGCTCAGTACGGAAATACAAACCTCTACGTCATTGCGGATTCTCCGTATCGAGAAATAACAAATAATATCAGCAAAGACGATATTGTAAGGCTGTTTAACGCCCTCAGAAAGAACTTTAAGTATGTTGTGGTGGACAGTTCTTCTGCAATAACCGAGAGAACAAAATACGCCTTGGATTTTTCGGATTTGATTTTGCTTGTCAGCGAGGCTAATTTGCCTGCTTTGAAAAATTGTAAAAAATGCTTGGACTTCTTTGAGAAAATAAATGTTTATAATAAAACGGAATTGGTGTTGAACAGGTATTCATACGACGATGATTGCAGCGTTCAAGATGTTGAAAATGTTTTACAAAAGACGGTTTTCAACGGTATTCCGAACGACTGGTATACGGTTACGGAGTCTATAAACAGAGGTTTGTCGATTTGTGAATATTCTCAAAATACCGCAGTTTACGACTCGTTTGTCCAACTTGCAAGAATGGTTACGAAAAAAGTATGTCATTAAAAAGCAGATTATTAAAAAGCAGAGAAAATAAAGCGTTCGCTTCACTTGCGGAAAATTCCGAATTGGATTTGCTCTCGTATTTCAAAGAACATTCCTTTGAAAAAATTATCGTTCCGCAATATGATAAAATTTATGCTGAAAAAAACGGCACCGTTTCTATGCTTCCGATTGCTTTTTCAACAAAAGATGCCTTTTTTGCGGAAGTTGAAAAGATTAAACGAGCACTTGATATTAATTCAAAAGATGAAAAAAATATTTTGACAGCACAAAATGGCGTGGTGGTTAAACTCTTTTTGCCGCCAGCCGTGAAAAATCAACCTTATCTTGAAATTGCCAAAAGAACGACTCTTTCTTTTACCGACTATTTTCAAAATAAACTTGTCAGCAGCGAGATTTCAGCGTATTTGAAGGAGTGTCTGGAACAAAATGTTAATATTTTTGTTTTGGGTGATGCGTCCGTGAATAAAAATCAAATCCTCAATTTTATGCTGGATTTGTCGGGCGAGTTTAATAAAAATGTGATTTATGACAATTCCGAAAGATTGTCCTCTAAAAAAGGCTGCAATATCAGGATTTCTTCGTATTTTTTGAAGCATCTTCCCGATTTGGAGTACGATAATATTTTTTGTGCTGATGTCAAAAAAGAAGATTTGTCGGAAATTTTCGGGGCGATAATTTCGGGCTACAATGGCTTTAACGTGTCGCTTTCAGTTAAAAATGACGTCGATATTCTTGCTGCCGTGAGAAATATGATTTTGTTGTCAAATACAAACTTGTTTGAAGAAAATGCTGAGTTTTTAACGGTTTCAGCCATTGATGTCATTATTTTTGCGCAAAATGATGCTGACGGAAATGTCTGCATCTCAAAAATTTCGGAACTTTCTAAAAATAATCAAAATGATATAATTTTGAGAGATATTTTTGTCAGAAATAAAAAAGGTACGCACGTTTCTACGGGAAATATTTCTAAATTTTATAATGCTGAAATGTCAAAGAGATTTTTGAAAGAATATCTCGAAGAAGATCATATCCACTCTTATGTTTCAGGTGTTTCAGCACAGGTTTTGCCCGCTCAAAAAGATGAAAAGAAAAAACGTTTTAAAGAAAAATTGAAAAAATTAAAAGAAGATAAACTTCTGAAAAATATTGAAAATAAAGAACCTAATGTTCAGTCAGAACAAGCATTTGTGCCTGTCGAAGATAAACTTGCGGTGCAAGAAGAACAACCTGAAATTATTGAACCTGAAAATATTGTCCAAAAGGAAGAAACGGAAACTAATGCGATAACAGACTTTACGACTGATTTTCAGCCTGCAAGTATTGATGAAGAAAAAGAAGAACTTGTTCAAGAAGAAAAAAATGATTTGAATATTGAAAATGAAGTTTTTGCATCTCCGAGTGAGGAAGATGACGATATTTACGCAAATAAAGGGCTTTTGGCAAGCGAAAGCGACGATTTTTCAGAAACACCAAAAATAAGAAATATCCTCGAAGATTATGAAGATGAAGAACTTTCGGAAGAAAATGTTCAAGAAAACGAAAATTTGATAAATGAAGAAATTCCGACCTCTGAAAATATTGATTTGCCCGTGGAAAAGGAAGATATAATCGCTGAAAAATATTCGGACTACGTTGCAGATAATGCCGAAAATAAAGAGATAGAAGAACCTGAACTTTTTTCTGAAATAAAAGATGTCGATATTCAAGGGTATGAACCCGATTTTATGGAAGTTCCCGACGAAGATATATAAGTAATGTAAAGATTTTAGATGCGGTAAATCCACTAATTGCAAGAATTTAAAAAATGTTTACAAACGAAAAGGCTTAAAAGTCTATAAACCATTGACTAATGCTCATTTTAGACGGATTATATTTATATAGTCAAGGGGAAATGTATGAAAAATTCAACACTTAACAGATCCATGTTATCTGATGAAAATATGGCTCTTTTAGCGGAATTAAAGTCGCAAAATGAAAATTTTTCGGAAAATAATAATTCTGAAAACGTAGAAAACAGAACAAAACAAGACGAATTGGATATTTTGTGGCAAAATTTTAAAATTTCACCGAAAGAAGAAAAATCGCCGGGGATATACCTTTTGGCAGGCTTTATAGCAGGTGCTTTGAGTATGTTCTTGATGACCGCAATGCTTAGCATTACAACCTTTTCTGATACAAATAACGGTATGGCTCAAAATGAAAGAAAAATCGTTAAAAAAGCACACGGTTCTTTTTCTTCTGCTGTTGGTGCGGCAGAAAGCACAGAGGTTGTTGAGTCGAGCAAAGATAAAGATATTATGGCGGAAGAAATTATTAACAAAACTCCTGCCGTGATAAATGATAAGTATAGAGTAAAAGCAGGTGATTCTCTTGAAGCAATTTCCGTAAAATTCTACGGAAAAACTTCTCCTGAAAATACTGCAAAATTGCAAAAAGCAAATGATTTGGCAAGTCCTCACGCAATTTATGCAGGTCAGGAATTGCTTATCCCGATGAATTAAGTTTGTAGAATGTATGTGTTTATTGAATATCGCCCTGTAAACAATTGGTTTGCAGAGCGAAAATTTTGTCAATCATTGGTTGTCAGGTAGTGGTTTACATCCCCCTGAAACTTAGATATCGTTTTCAAATCCCGGGGAGCGAACGGGGAGATTTGAGTAACTCGGATTGGAGAACACGGATTTTTTGATGTATTTATTTGTGTAGTTTCCTTTTTCGAGTAATTTTTTCAATAAGTTTTCTCTTGCGACGAGCGGGTGAGTAATTTCACTTACTGAAGGTTCTCTGTCGCACATTTGCACCCAAACCGAGGCTTCCATTGTCCAAGCGTAAGTTTCTTCGTTTAGGGAGTCAAATTTATCTTGGTGAAGTGCTTCGTGAGCAAGCAATGCGGCAATTGCGGCAGCAGGAGCATCTGCGTGTTTACTGTTGATGTAAATATTCAATCTGCCTGCCTGTTGCCAGCCGAGAGCATCAAAACTTGCGTATTTCGGGTTTATTTCACTCAAATTTTTGAATTTTATGGAGATTGGTTTATGGGTGTCATTTTTTCCCAAGATAGCGTCGTGAGAGAATTTTCCGACGGAGTCTTTCAAAAGTTCCAATGCTTCGATAATTCGGTCTTCTTTGGTAACTTTTTTATATTTTTTTTGTAATTCTTTGGAGTCGTAGGACATTATTTCGGAAGATATTTTTTCACCTTCCGCTTGTTTTTTGTAGTCAAAATTTTCCTGAGTTGCTTGTCCTTTACCGAAGGCTCTTGTTATTTCCTTGGGCGGAGCGGAGGTGGTTGGTTTTATGGGTTTTGATTCTTGGAGAAAAGCGCCGTATTCCTGAATATTTCCGCTTTGTTTTAATTTATTTTGCATTTTAACGAGTTGGTTTTGAGAGTTTAGCAATGCGGGATTTTTTTGGAGCATTTGAGTCCAGACGGCAATTTGAAGTTGCTCTGCGGCCTCAATATCGCTTTCATTTTTTTCCTTGCTGACGAGTGCTTCTCTTGCGATTATCGGTGCGAGAGCGGCAGCAGGTGCATCTTCGAATTTTGAGTTAATATTTATTTTGTATTTTTTTCCTGTAAATTCCCCGTATGCGTCTTTATTTTCGTTTTTGTCTTTTGAGATATTTGAAAAAGTAATAACAATTGGGTTTAAAGTTTTGTTGTTACCGTGGATTGAACGATAGGAAAAATTTCCTGCTCCGTTTTTCAAAAGTTCACACGCTTCGATAATTCTTTCGTTTTTAGAAATATCTTTGTATTTGTTTTTGAGTTCTTTTGTAATAATTTTGGGCGGAGTTACCGTTTTTTCGATGCTTGTTGTATCAGAGGAATAATTTTGCGTGCTTTGAGAAAAAACAGTTTCCTGTTGTTGCTGTTGCAATTGCTGCGTTTGTTGCGGAACTTTTTGTATAGGTTTTGAAAATTCGACCGTTTGTTTTTGAGTTGTTTGGTAGCGATAAGTATTTGCTTCTGCCGTCATAGAAGTTCCAATCGCTAATAATAATGCTGAAATTAATATCTTTTTCACCTCAAAAATATTATTACCTATTTTTTTTATAAGGACAAATTTTAACTCTTCAACCCAAAAAATTTTACAAAAATACAAGTTTTTTATAATGTGGTATAATTGTTTGTAATCAGAAACTGTAAGGCGAAAAATTATGACACAAGGTTTCAACGACAATTTATATTTAATAGATTTGAGTTATCTTAACACTCCTGCTGAAATTGTTTACGATTTGAGCACGATTTTGGACACTCCTCCCGCTCAAAATCAGCGTGTAAGGCTTAATCTCGGCAAGGTTGATTTTAACAAATCTCAACTTTTGAGCATAAAATCATTGATAGAAAGCATAAATTCAACTCTTTCCATTGTTGAAGGCGAGTCTGAAATTACCAGAAATTCAGCAATATCGATAGGTTTGGTTTACCAAAATATAACGGATATGGTTCCTGATGTTTCTTTTGACAGAGAAGCACAGCAGCAGCCTGTGTTTACACAGGTTGAGCCTGAACTTTTTCCGAATGTTTCTCCGACAAATGAGCGTGTTGAAGAACAACAGGAGGTTTCGCAAGAAAATTCCGAGAACAAGGAAGAATACGTTGCTCCGGAAGAAAGTGGTGAAACTTTCAACATTGAGCCTCAAAAATTTGAAGTATCGGAGGAAAGTTTGAATTTTGAAGAAAACAATAAAGATTGGATTGAAACTCCTCAAAATTCTCCTGTTCAAAGTTTTGCGGGCGAAAATGAAGAAATAAATTTTTCAAATTCTCAAAATGAGAACAATAACAATTCTGAGCATAATCCCACCGAGCAAAGACTTGATAATTTGTTTGAAGGTCAGCAAAACGAAATGGACATGCAGGATATGACCATTGAAGAAGCGGAGAAAAAACATCAAGAGGAAATGACTTCTGATGAAGGTGAAAAACAATCCTCGGAAGAAGCAGTCGGCATACAGTCTTTGGCAGACATTCCGCTTGATATTCCGAGTGATACGACAATTCAAAACGAGTTAGATGTTATTTACAGTGCGGAAAGAAAGCTTGAAGATGTTTTTGCCACAACGGGGCTTAGAGAAGAAAAATTCCAGTCTTTGAAAGATGCTCCTAAGGCAGAGGAAAAAGAGTATACTCAATACGATTTTGAATTAGAAGCGTTCCCGACAAAGTATTTGAAGCAAACAATCTGTGCAGGTCAATACATTTCATTTGACGGAAATTTAGTCATAATCGGCGATTGCCACGAAGGTTCCGAAATATCAGCCTCAGGTGATATTACCGTTTGGGGTGAACTTTCGGGCTGTGCTCATGCAGGCAAAAACGGAAACGAAAAATGCAAAATTCGTGCTTTGAAAATGAATGCAAGCCAACTCAGGATTGCAAATTGCTATGTTAAAAGACCTTCCGTGTTGAACGGTGATGCGTCGAAGGTTGAGGCTGTTCCCGAAGAAGCAATGATTTTGAAGGGCGAAATTGCGGTTTATAAAATATATAAATAAAAAGAGGTAAAAATGAAAAAGTTATTAGTTACGGGTGGTGCAGGATTTATCGGCAATTGTTTTGTCAGACATATTTTGAACAAATACCCCGACTATAAAGTAATAAATTTAGACGCTTTGACATACGCAGGCAATATTGAAAACCTTGATGATGTT
>ERZ857629.3413-NODE-3413-length-13396-cov-11.160858_pt1 | contig 13396 bp, 11 predicted proteins | sample MGYA00519700_ERZ857629 | MGnify/ENA primary metagenome ERZ857629 (study PRJEB31778, sample SAMEA3449351) | human gut metagenome | biome: human gut; feature: human-associated habitat; material: faeces | place: United Kingdom | collected 2010/2012 ... | reverse complement strand
TGGAGAGCGTCACGCTCGCCGCGAGCCACCGTTCCGCCGCCGGAATCCTGACCTCGGCTTCGGCATTGCTTGGGCCATCCTCAGCCTGTGGAAAACTTATCCCCACCCGGAATATGGAAGCTTGCCTGCACCTGTTCAGCGCCCCGGACGCCCGCAAGGAAGCCGCGTGGGTTGCGGATCAGGCGGCCGCGCTGCTCGGCGGCACGTCTCTCGCCGCCGCGGCGGCGCTGCTTCCGGCGGGGCTCCTGCGCTACTGGAGCACGGAGACGCAGCAGCTTTTCACGCGCCTTTCCTGGCAGTGGCTCGCGTTCGCGCTGCTTGCGGGCTGGGTGGTGCTGCGGCTGCTGCGCCGCTTCAGCGAGGGACAGACGGAGAAACTGCTGCGGCTGCTGCGCGTGCTGCTCGGCGCGGCGGCGGCATACTTCGTGTTCTCGGTGTGCTTTTCCGGCCTTGCGGGGCTGCTTACGGCGGTCGACCGGCTCGCCGGCGGCAACACCGCGCTCACCGGCGGCGGGATTTTTGATACCGGTGCAGACACCGACATCTCCGGCTCGCTGCCGCTGAGCTATGCCTTCCTCGCGCTGCGCTATATCGTCGGGTCCGTTCCCGCGCTGCTCGCGGCGGCGACGGCGCTGCTCGCGCGCGATCTGCTGGACTCGATGGAGGACGGGCACTTCACGGCCCGAAGCGCGGAGGATGCGCCGAAGCTTGCGGACTGGTGCGTGCGCGCGCTCAGGCTCACGGTGCTCGCCTCGCTCGCGGTCAACGTTTTGCAGGCCGTGTGCCGCACATGGCTGCTGAATGTCAGCATCTCGATCAAGCTGCCGCTTTTCGAGCTGTGCTTCGTGCTCGCGTCGCTGCTGGGCGCGCGGCTCATCGCCGCGAACGTCGCGCTCAAGAGTGAGAGCGACCTCATTATATGAGGGCGCGGCCATGGCGATCACGGTACATCTGGACGAGGCGCTGAAAGCGCGCGGCATGACGAGCAAAGAGCTTTGCGCCATCGTCGGCATCACGGAGGCCAACCTTTCCATCCTGCGCAGCGGCAAGGCCAGGGGCGTGCGCTTTGCCACCCTGAACCGCATCTGCTGCGCGCTGGGGTGCGAGGTAGGCGATATCCTCAAATGCGACGGAGAACTGGAGGCAGAACATGAAGAATGAAATGAAAACCCCGCTCATTTTCCTTGCGATCCTCGCGGCGGTCTTTCTCGTCGCGCTGCTCGACGGCAGCGGCATACAGAGCGCCGCCGCGGACGAGGAGCAGGGGCTGCTCATCGGCGTGTACGTCACGCGCGACCATCTCGACCTCGGCGATCTGACCGTCAGCCCGACGGGGCAGTTCGGGTGGCGGCAGGGCCGCATTTACGCCGAGCAGACGGAGAAGAGCTGGCGCTTTCCCGACGATCTTGGCGGCGCGGGCGTCTTCTGCGCCATGACCGATGTGGAGGAGGGCGTGCTTGCGGGCGAACGGATGCCGCAGGTCGTCAACATCGGCGAGCTTGGCGAGGTGAAAAGCGACGTCCACGTCAGCGACGAAGACGGTGTGCGCGTCACGGACGTCACGCTCTCCGGCGAGGTATACGCCTGCGAGGGCGAACCGCAGCGCCTGTACTGCAACCCCGTCTACCAGCTGCCCGACGGCAGGATATACCTCACGTCGGGGCAGGGAATGTCCAGCGCGGGCGACAGTGCGGGCGAGCGCATGACCATGACGCTCAGCGGCGAGGTCACGCAGACGGAGGGCAGCCGGACGGAGACCTACCGCGTCAGGGCGGAGATCACGTCCGTCACGCGGCTGCGGCCGGAAAGCCTCGTCGTGCTGTACATGGACGAAGCGGACAACGTTCTTGCGCGCGAGGAATTCGCATCCGGCGCGCTGCCGGAGTGCATCACGCCGGTCGAAGGGACGGCCTATGTGCTCGCGGAAAACCACGGCAGCGGACAGAAGACGGCGGACTGCGCGCTGATCGAGCGCAGCGGCGATACGTGCTGGATCCGGACGTTCCGCATGGAAAACGGCGGCATGGTGCCGTATTATGTAAAGCTTGACTGGAAGGAGGCGGCGGCATGAAGCGGTGGATGGCCTTTGCGCTGGCGCTCGTGCTGGTCTTCGGCGCGGGCCTCGCGCTCTATGAACCGGAGAGGACGGATGCGGCAGGCGACAGCGCGGACGGCGTGTGGGTCGGCTATTTCTTCTCGCTTGCGCCGTTCGAGGGGCGGCTGTGGGCGGAAAAGACCGATGACGGCTATGATTTCGGCGTCCCCGGCGTGCCGCTGTTCCTGACGGTCACGGAGATCAGGCCCGGCGAGTCGGGCTATACGGAGGGCTCGGAGTTCAACTACGTTGTCGGCGAGGCGGCTTCCGATGAGGTGGACAGCCGCGGTATGCACGTCTACGCCAACGATGACGGCAGCTGCTATGAGATCGACGGCGATATTAACCTCGATGCGCAAAAGCGGGTGGCACTACTGTACGAGTGTTATGTCTACCGAACGGGCGCGGGAGCGTACTACGCCGAATGCAGAACGGTCAATGGTATGAAGTCGGCTTACAGCGGGCCGGGCTTTGGCCTGAGCCAGACGCGGTCGGTCGAGCTGTCGGACCGGTGGACGGTGAACGGGAAAGAGCAGAGCCGGTCGGTCAAGGTGAGCGTCTCGCTTGTCGAGAGCATAGCGATGGAAGAGGGAAGGTTTGTCTGGATGGACGGCGAGAAAAACGTCCTCGCGCGCGAGGAATATGCCGCCGGCGATCTGCCCGGGACGCTGACCGCGCCGGAGGGCGCGGCGCTGCTGGTCGTGACGAAAACGCTGCGCGGCGCGGACGGAGCGCCGTCGACCGCACGGGAGGTACACGCCCCGTCCGACGAGGACGCGCGTGTCCGGCTGCTCGTGCCCTCGCCGCTCGAGGGGCTGCTTGCCCGCCGCGTTATCGCGCTCGACTGGGGCGATACCGGCGCTTAATCGTATCTTAATAAAGAAGACGCTAAGAAAACGTTGCAAAATGCCGGATTTGCGTGTAGAATGGGGAAAGTAACAGCAAGAAAACGAAAGGGAGGCTGACCCCAATGCGCGCTGACGGAGTACGAGTCAAGGATACGACGGCGATCGTCTCGGCGATCCCTTATATCATGCCAAAGCGCTACGATGCGCAGAATTACATCACCGAATATGCGGATATGGAGATCCTGCGCCGCTACATCCACGAAAAGCGCCGCGCGGGCATCCGCATCCCCTATATGGCGCTGATCCTCGCGGCCTACTTCAAGGCCTACCAGCAGCACCCGAAGATCAACCGCTTCATCATGAACCGCCGCATCTACCAGCGCAACCATTTCTGCGTGAGCTTCGTCATTCTCAAGACGCGCGCCGACGGCACGCCCGACGAGACGACCGTCAAGCTCTTTTTCGAGGACGGGGACGATATCTTCTCCATCAACCGCAAGATCGAGGAGGCGGTGGCGAAGAATCAGGTGTCCGCGCACAACAACAATACCGATAAGTTCGCAAACTTCATGTTCTCGCTGCCGGTGCTGCCGACGCTCGTGATGGGCCTTGTCAACCTGCTCGACCACTGCGGGCTGCTGCCGCGCAGGATCATCGATTTAAGCCCCTTCCACACGAGCCTTTTCATCACGAACCTCGCCTCGATCAACACGAGCGCCATCTACCACCACTGCTACGAGTTCGGCACGACGGGCGTGTTCGTCTGCATGGGCAAGCCCGTGGCGAACTACATCAGCGGCGAATACCGCAAAAAGCTCATCCCGCTCTCCGTCGTGATGGACGAGCGCATCTGCACGGGACACGAGTACGCGCTCTTCTGGGCGACGCTGCGGCGCTATCTGCGCCATCCGGAGCTGCTGGAAAACGGCGCGCCGGAGGCGTCGGACGAGCCGGAGCGCGCCGTGGGGGAGGATTGAACGGCATATGGCAAAAAAGCGGACGCGGCGGCGTCCGCTTTTTTTTGCGCGCGCATTTGCGCGGCTTTCCCTTGCAAGGCGGCGCGGGATGTGGTAAGATGTAAAAGCAGTTACGAATAAGGTCACGCGGGAGAGAGACGGCGGCCCCGCTCCGCCGCCTGCGCAGACCGCGCACAAGGGGATATCCCCTTGTGGTTCCTCCAGAGGAGGAACCATACCACTTTCATTACGGAGGTATCATGATGAAAAGACGCTTTTTCAGCATCCTGACGGCGCTGGCGCTCAGCCTGACGCTGCTGCCCGCGGCGGCGCGAGCGGCGGACGGGCAGCCCGCGATCCAGACGAGCCTCGGCAGCATCACGGGCTACAGCGCCGAGAATGGCTACAGCTACATCTATTATGGCACATGGCGCGACAGCCCCATCAAATGGCGCGTTCTCGATACCAAGGCGAACACCGGCGCAGCGGACGCACTGTTTTTGCTGACGGACGAATGCCTGTACCCGCTTCCCGGCGACTTGTATGCCTGTTATATTCAATTCAATCCGGCGGATAAACCCAACAGACACCTTTGGAAGGACAGTACGCTGCAAGACTGGTTCAAAAACACCTTTTACAGCGGCGAAAGCAGCGCCTTTACCTCCGCCGAGCGCGCGCTGATCCCTGCGACAACGCAGGCAAGCAGCGTGTTTTCATACAAAGCGCCGGGAGCCCCCTCGTGGGATCCTGGCATGAGATTCCAAATATGCGCTCTGGAAGCGGAATATGTGTTTGCTCCTTCCATTCAGGATATAATGAATGCAGCCTATGGGTTTACCGATCCAGCGTCGCGTATCGCGGGGCCGAGCAATTCTTTGGGTCCCGGTACGCGGTATTGGCTTCGCTCATCCGAGCCCAGCGAAATGCTACCGTTTATGGTTGGCGAAAATGCCAGCCTGATGGGTGATTGGGGTGATAACCCGTCTGCGGTTCGTCCTGCGATGAACCTTTCGACCGCAGGAAACAACATTCTCTTTGTCTCCGCAGCCGAGGGCGGCAAGCCCGCGGGCGGGCTGAAACCCATTTCCACCGATTACACCGGCAGCGAATGGAAGCTGACGCTGCTGGACAGCAGCCGCAGCGGCTTTAATGTGGAAAGCGCCGCCGCTTCGACGACGGACCACGGCGGCGACATCAAGATCGAATATTCCGGCGCAATGACGGGACCCAACGAGTACATCTCCGTCATGCTTAAGGATGATGCCGGCGCCCCGATCTGGTACGGCCGCAGCACCGACAGTCTCAGCACGGCAAGCGGCACGGCGACCATCCCCGTCGCCGAGGGACTTACTGCGGACGATTACACCCTTTATGTGTATAACGAGCAGTACAACGGCGAGAAAAAGACCGACCTCGCCAGCGAGCTCAAGGGTATTCAGCTGACCGTGGAGAGAGCTGAGACCTACACCATCACCTATGCTCCCGGCGAGAACGGCACGGGAACAGTGCCCGAGGGAACCAAGATTCAGGGCTTTCCCTGCAAACTTTCCAGCGAGAAGTTCACCCGTGCCGGCTACGAGCAGATCGGCTGGGCGGCCATTGACGGCGGCGAAAAGGTTTATGACCTCGGCGCGGTCTACAGCGTGGACGAGCCGATCACCCTCTATCCCGTATGGGAGCGGCAGTACGACCTGAAGGTCAGGGGGATCCGGGTCACGGGAGGTAATCAGGAGAACGTTCTGGGCGACGGAAAGGTAAGCTTCGTGTACGACGAAGAAACCGGCAAGGGCACGCTGACGCTGACGAACGCGGAGATCAACGGCGGCGATGACAAAGCGATCGATTCGGATCTTGATACGCTTGAGATCGTCCTTGTGGGCAAAAACGAGCTGAGCGCGAAGGATTGCTGCATTGCCGCAAATGATCTGATCTTCAGCGGCGAGGGCAGTGCTGCGATCACTGCGACTGGGTTTGATGGCAAGGCGGTCGACTGTGACAACGGAATTACGGTCGAAGGCGGCAATATTGAAGCGACAGCAGCGGAGGGCACTGCTTTCATGGTGGTGGGGGATACTATCACCGTCAACGGCGGCACGCTGACGCTGAAGGGCGGCAGTGAGGCGATTTTCGGATTTGGCGATCCCATCGTTGAGCTCGGCACATACGGCGTCATGCTCACCAGTAAAAACTATGACGGCACGGGTGCCGCCGTGACCGCCCAAGCTGATGTAAACACGATCCGCGCGGCAAAGTACGTCAAGATCCTTGCCAAGAATATTCCCATCACCTACGCCCCGGGCGCAAACGGCACGGGAACGGAGTCCCAAGGGAACAAGACCTACGGCGAGGACTTTGAACTTGCCGGCGCGCTCTTTACCCGCGTGGGTTACGTGCAGACCGGCTGGGCAGAAGCGGATGGCGGCGAAAAGGCCTATGACCTCGGCGGCACCTACAGCGGCAACGAGGCGCTGACGCTTTACCCCGTGTGGACGTTCTGTGACCATGCCGCCAGCACGAATAAGCCCACCTGCACGGAGACCGCCGTCTGCACCCTCTGCGGCGGGACGATCGCCGCGCTGGGCCACCAGCCCGGAGACTACCAGTACGACGAGACCGACCACTGGAAGGTCTGCGGCAGAGACGGATGCGCGGCCGTGCTTGACAAAGCGCCGCATGAGGGCGGCACGGCCACCTGCAAGGATAAGGCTGAGTGCACCGTGTGCGGACAGCCCTACGGCGAGCTGGCTCCCGCGGACCACACCGATCTGGTGAAAGTCCCCGCCAAGGCCCCCACCATCGGAGAAGAGGGCAACATTGAATACTGGTACTGCAGCGGCTGCGGCAGGTATTACAGGGACGGCGCCGCTAAGATCGAGATCACGCTGAAGGATACCGTGATCCCCAAGGTCATCGACGTCACGCTCCATGAGGTCGTCGAGGCCGACGCGGCGAACGGCACCGTGACCGTGAACCCGCGCTACGCGCCCAGCGGTTCGTCCGTCACCGTCACCGTTACGCCGGACGCGGGCTATGTGCTCGGCTCCCTGACGGTCACCGACAGCAAGGGCAACGAGCTTGCGCTCAGCGGCAGCGGCAGCAGCTTCACCTTCACCATGCCGTCCGGCAAGGTCGAGGTCAGGGCCACCTTTGTGGAGGATACCGGCGCTTCGCGCATTTTCTATGACGTGTCGGGCAGCGCCTACTACTGCGAGGCCGTCAAGTGGGCGGTCGAAAAGAACATCACCGGCGGCGTCGGCGGCGGTCTGTTCGCGCCGAACCGGCCTTGCACGCGCGCGGAGATCGTGACGTTCCTGTGGCGCGCGGCGGGCTCTCCCGTGGTGAACTACGCCATGAACATGAGCGATGTGCCCGTGGACGCATATTATGCCGAGGCTGTGCGCTGGGCGCTCAGCGAGGGCATCACGACCGGCACGAGCGAGACGGAATTCTCCCCCAATGCGGTCTGCACGAGAGCGCAGGCGGTCACGTTCCTCTGCCGTGCGCTGAACGCGAAGGCTGCCGGCAGCGCGGACTTCTCCGATGTGCCCGCTGACAGCTACTATGCCTCTGCCGTCGCGTGGGCGGTGGAGAACGGCGTGACCAACGGCGTCGGCGGCGGTCTGTTCGCGCCGAACCAGTCCTGCACGCGCGCGGAGATCGTGACGTTCCTGTGGAGGGCTTACAACAGGTAATGCCGCGAGGAGTCGAAGCGGCAAAAACAAACGCGATAAAGGCGGGAGCATCAGTCAAGATGCTCCCGCCTTGTTTTGCCTGCCTGACAAATGAAGTTATTATCTCAATCGATCACGCCGCTCATAACGTCATGATAGGTTTTATCCAAAAGCTCGCGCAAGCCCGATGTGTCCGCTTGATAGCGTTCGTTGTTTATCGAAACTGTATCTTCGTCCAGTTCGACCGGTATTTCCTCGCCCTGTATTTGAACCAGAAAATAATAGAAATTATCTGACATCCTGTTTACTTGACGAGTTCCTTCCTGCACATCCAGCTCATTGACAGCGCGCGATTTCTTTGACTCTGCCATCATTCGTCACGGCATAATTTGGATCGTCCTGCGGGTAAACCTTAAAAACGATATAGTTTGCATTTTCGGTGTTGAGCGGAAGCGCGCTGCGATCGCGGTAAAACCAGACTATCGCCAGGGCGATCAGTATTAAGCCCAAAATGCAAAAGAGCCTTTTCTTCATTGCCGGCAGCGCCTCCTCAAGTGATGCTTTTTATCTATATTTAAGTATATCATACCAGATCAACTAAGACAAGGACGAGCCCCCCGCCTTTTTTGAGAGCGGAAATACGCTGGGGAAAAAGCGGACGCGGCAGGCCGGACAGGGAGAACGAGACGGAACAAAGGCGGAGTATTCCGATCAGTGCTCCCGCCTTGCGAGGGGATGGAAAGCTTTTATGAGATAGTATCGGGGCGGTGGCAGAGGATATGCCAGTTTTCACTGCTCTTTTGCAATACCAGCATATCAGCGCTCATATTTTCTCCGGCAGGAGTTCCCCAGAGCGTAACGGTGTCGTTGTTTTTTTCGCCGTAGCAAGGAATAAAACAACCGGGGCCAAAGTCGGAGGTACAAGTGTAGAAAGCATCATATTCTGCCAGATAGGCAACGCCTGTTGTATCGAGTTCCGCTGTGGTAATGCCGGCATATTTCGTCAGCACCGCATCTATTCGGCTGCGGGGGTATTTATGGATGGGAACGGGCATTCTGTCAAGGCTTTCCACTTCTGTAAACGGCCAGTCCTTTGCCTGCTTCAGCGCCTCAAATTCCGCCTCTGTTGTCTGAGCGGGGTCGTTTCTGTCGCCGGGGAAATACTGCATAAACTCCTCAAAGTTCAGCTTCCGCACGTCGTCATAGAAGGAGGTGAAAAAGCAGCTGATCTCCGTAGAACCGCTATAGTATCCATCCCATTCGGCATCATACTCCGTCCATATGGACTCAGTGTACTGCCGGAAATATTCGATCTCTTCTGTCGTGAGAGGAATTCCATTTTCGCCGCAGAGCGAAGCGGTTTTTGCTTCATTATACCAAGACGAGAAGATCGTATAAATGATCTCGCCTGCCTGTGCGGCTGTGTCAGCTTCAGTTTGCGACAAAACAAACCAGCCATCCCCATCATCGGTCGTCAGGTGGATCGGATGGCTGCCGTCATACCTGCCGAGAAATGTGGTAATGGTCGCATTGGGAGCAGCCAGTCGATAGAACTTGGCGTCGGTTTCGTCCAATTCGAAGGGAGGGGAATATGCTTCCCAAGTGAAGTCCTTTAATTCTTCCCGATAGCTTTCAGCACAGATCGCGGCATCGGCGGGGTATGCGTCATCTGCTTTGCTGTGGTAGGCTAGGCTTGAGGAAGCTAAGTCCAAGGTGCCGAGAATATCATACAGGTCGGATACACTTAGTCCGGCGGGGGCGGGAGTCGGTTCCAGCGGTGCTTGCTCAACTGTGCCGCACCCCGATGCGATGAACAGAAGCGAGATTATAGCAATGAAAATGCGACTTTTTTTCACGGGAGATCCTCCTTCTCGTTCGTTTGTGGCAGGTTGTAAATATTTAGACGATTTTCCTGCAATTTTGTTCCATAGAATTACGAGGCTGCAAATAAAAGCGCAAGGACGGGCAGCTTTTCCCGTCCTTGCGATCATCTGTCATGGAATGTTCTCGATAGAAATGATAAGTCTGCGGGGGGGTAACGGAGTCGGTAACAGAAAAGGATTTTTTGCTTTTTCTCAGTTTTTTTAAAAGTCCAAGATATGAAAAAACCTCGAAACCGTTGCGGTTTCGAGGTTTTTCCTGGTCCGAGTGGCGAGACTTGAACTCACGGCCTCTTGACCCCCAGTCAAGCGCGCTACCAACTGCGCCACACCCGGATAGAGCTTGCTACTCACGTCAGCTTACATAGGATAGCACACATTGCCATGAATTGCAAGCCCTAATTTGACTTTTTTTGAAAAAGCGGCTACCAGGCGACCTCCTGATCCGCGCGCAGATAAAAGTGCCCCGCCTCCGGCGTGACGCCGCTGCGCGCAAACAGCTCCTCGAGCGTGACAAACTCGTAGCCCTGCGCGCTGAGCGTGTCGATGGCCTGCAGCGCCGCGTCCACGCTCGTCTGATAAGGGTCGTGCAGCAGCACGATGTCGCCGTCCGCGGCGTTCTGAACGATGCAGTGCGCCACAAGATCGCGGCTGCGCACGCTCCAGTCCATCGTGTCCACCGTCCAGAAGATCAGGGGAACGGAGACGTGCTGCTCGAGCGCGTCGCTCGAAAAGCCCCAGGGCGGGCGGATCCAGCACGCTCCCTCGCCCAGCAGCTCATGCAGCGCGTCCTCGGTCTGCGCGATCTCGGACAGCTCGCGCTCGCCCGCGGCGTCGAGCCGCACGTGCGTAAAGCTGTGGTTGCCGATCTGGTGCCCCTCATCCCTCATGCGCATGACGAGCGCCTCGTTGCCTGCGATCTGCTCGCCGATGAGGAAGAACGTGGCGTGCGCGCCGCGCGCCTTGAGCCCGTCCAGCAGCGCGGCAGTCGTCTGCGGGGAGGGGCCGTCGTCGAACGTCAGGGCGATGCACGGCCCTTTGGCAGCGCCGAATACAGCAGCGGTCCGGCCATTGCTGATGGCAAAGCCGAGTCCGGACAGGGTGAGCAGCAGCAAAAGCAGCAGCGCGTGGCAGCGTTTCAAGATCATCACCTCAGCGCCTATCCTATGCGTCCGCAGCGGGAAAAAGAAGCCCGCCGCCCTTTTGGGCGGCGGACGGAGCGTTAAGATGCAGACAAGCTTATTTCTTGAGCTTTTCGTCGGCGTTGGCGCCAGTGTAGCTGTTGCGGAAGAAAGCGAAGTACACGATCGCGCACACGGCAATGAGCGCATAGGCAAAGACCACGACGGCAATATTGCCGGCTTCGATCTCGGAGGCGAGGCCGCCGATCTCAACAATGACGATCAGAAGCGGCGTGATATAGCGGATCATCACGCTGTAGAAGCGCTTGAGCCAGGGAGCCATCGTTGTGCCCTCGCTCTCGATCTCGGCGATCGCATTATGCGGCTTGATGAGCCAGCCCACAGCGATGCAGGAGAACAGCGCGCAGATCGGCATCAGCACCGTGTTGGTGACCTCGTCGAAGAACGTCAGCCAGTCGAGGCCGAAGAGCGTGGGGGAGCTTTCTCCCAGAATGGCGACATGGCCCAGCGAGATGCCGACGGGGATGGAGACGGCAAAGCAGAGCAGCGCCACAACGATGGCGGAGACCTTGCGGTTGGCCTTGAACTTCTGGATGACGAACTGCGTGGCGACCTCGATGAGCGACATGACGGAGGTGACGGCGGCGATGACGACCATGACAAAGAAGGCGAAGCTGACGATCTTGCCCGCGAAGCCCATGGAATCGAATACCTGCGGCAGAATAATGAAGATCAGCGCAACGCCCTGGCTGCTGCCGAGCAGGCTGGGGTCAAAGTGCGCCACGGCGGGGAAGATGGCAAGGCCCGCGAGCAAGGCGACGACAGTGTCGAACAGGCAGATCATCGCCGTAGATTCGACGATGTTGATGCTGCGGCCCGTGTAGGAGCCGTAGGTGATCATGATGCCCATGCCGAGCGACAGGGAGAAGAACGCCTGTCCCATCGCGGCCAGCACGCTCTTGAAGGTGATGACGGAGAAGTCGGGCTTGAGGTAGAAGGCAAGGCCCTCGGCAACGCCGTCGCCGAGCGTCAGAGAGTAGATGGCCACGCCGACGACAATGAGGAACAGGATCGGCATGAGAACCTTCGACATGCGCTCGATGCCCTCCTCCACGCCGCAGGCAATGATGATCGTGGCAATGGCGACAAAAATGGCCGTATAGAGGATGACCTCGCCGGTGTTGACGGAGAAGGTGCTCAGGATGCCGGCGTTGCCGTTGAAGGAGTTGACGGCGAACTTTGTCGTCCAGCCGCCGAGCACGGAGTAGTAGCAGGTGATGAACGTCGGGATAATGATGGAGACAAGGCCGCACCAGCCGAGGTTCTTATTGATCTTTTTATAGGCGCTGATGGGGTTGGCTGCGGCGCGGCGGCCAAGGTAGATCTCGCTGAGCATCGTGACGAAGCCGATAAAGATCACGCAGGCGATATACAGCAGCACAAAGGCGGCGCCGCCGTTCTGCGAGGTCTTGTAGGGGAACGCCCAGATGTTGCCGAGGCCCACGGCGGAGCCTGCGGCGGCCAAGATAAAGCCGATGCTGCTGGCAAAGCCAACACTTTTTTTCTTTTCCATAGTAGATTTCTCTCTCTCCTCAGATTTTTGGCGGCGCGGCCCGTTACGGCGGTGCGCCGCCATCTCATTGACACACCAATGAAATTTTGTAAATTATATAATCGTGCTTGCAAATAGTAAAGCGACGTATTATAATAAATATATGACAAACTCTAATGAGAGGGAAATGTTTTTGTGGAAAGTAAGAAGCTGGAAGCGCTGCTGATGGCGGTGGATTTGGGCAGTTTCACCAAAGCTGCGGAGGTCATGGGCTATACGCAGTCGGGTCTGACGCATATGATGAACTCGCTCGAGCGAGAGGTCGGCTTTACGCTGCTCGAGCGCGGGCGGGGCGGCGTGCGTCTGACAAAGGACGGCGAGCGTGTCGAGCCGGCCATCCGCGAGTTTTTGCAGGCCAATGCGCGGCTCGACAGCACCATCGCGCAGGTCGCGTCCTCGCGCAGCGAGATCATCCGCGTGAGCGCCTACGCGAGCATGGCCACGCACTGGCTGCCGGGCATTATTCGCCGCTTCCGCGAGGAGCGGCCGGACGTGGACGTCGACATCCGCATGGCCGACCATGTCGGCAGCCCCTATGAGCTGCTCTCGGAGGGGCGGATGGACGTCATTTTTGTCAGCCGGCAGGAGCAGGAGCGCGGCTATGAGTGGATCCATCTGCGCGACGATCCGATGTACGCGGTGCTGCCGGAGGACTATCCGCTGGAGGGGCGGGGAAGTCTGCCGCTGCGGGCGTTTGACGGACAGGACTTCATCATGCCCGCACAGGGCTTCGATAAGGACATCATGCGCATTTTCAACCGTGCGGGCGTGCGGCCCCACATTCTGCCGACCGCCGTGGACGATCCCACGGTCATCAGCATGGTGGCGCATGGACTGGGCATGAGCATGATGACGGAGCTGACGCTGCGTGGACACGGCGAGGCCGTAGTGCTCGTGCCGGTGGAGCCGCCGTCGGCGCGCGAGCTGGGTATGGCGCTGCGCACGGGGGAGAATCTTTCGCCCGCCCTGCAGCAGTTTATCGACTGCACGCAGCGCGTGCTCGCCGGATTGGAGCCGTGACGGTCCGGCGCGTCATAGCACATAAAGGAAAAGCATCGAAAAATAAGCTTGACGCGGGAACTATTTTGTGGTAATATCTATTTTGCGTTTGGATGAGTTCAGACGCAAAATAGCATATGCTGGTGTAGCTCAGTCGGTAGAGCAGCTGATTCGTAATCAGCAGGTCAGGTGT
>ERZ857629.3409-NODE-3409-length-13412-cov-6.911058_pt1 | contig 13412 bp, 17 predicted proteins | sample MGYA00519700_ERZ857629 | MGnify/ENA primary metagenome ERZ857629 (study PRJEB31778, sample SAMEA3449351) | human gut metagenome | biome: human gut; feature: human-associated habitat; material: faeces | place: United Kingdom | collected 2010/2012 ... | reverse complement strand
CGATAGGTGCACGACCTTCACCACCACCATGTGGGTGATCATTAGGGTTCATAACAGAACCACGGTTAGTAGGTCTAACGCCCATATGACGAGTACGTCCTGCTTTACCGATGTTAACAAGTTCATAATCCTCATTACCAACAGCTCCAACAGTAGCCATACATACGCCTAAAACTTTTCTTGTTTCTCCTGATTGTAAACGTAAAATAACGTATGAACCATCTCTACCAAGAATTTGAGCACTTTGTCCTGCACTACGAGCTATTTCAGCACCCTTACCAGGTTTAAGCTCAACACAGTGAACAACAGTACCAACTGGCATATTAGCTAATCTCATAGCATTACCAACCTTGATATCAGCTACTTCGCCACTTTCAATAATTGTTCCAACCTTTAAATCTTTAGGAGCAATAATGTATCTCTTTTCACCATCTTTATAAATTACTAATGCAATATTAGCACTTCTATTTGGATCATATTCAATACTTTCAACTCTTGCTGGAACTCCAAATTTATTACGTTTAAAATCGATTACACGATACTTTTGTTTAGCACCGCCACCAATGTGTCTAACAGTCATCTTACCTTGATTATTACGTCCACCAGTTTTACTCTTAGATTTAAGTAAGCTCTTTTCTGGAGTACTAGTAGTAATCTCACTATTAATTAGAGTACTCATTCCTCTTCTACCATTAGTGGTTGGTTTATACTTTCTAATTCCCATAAGTATTCACCTACAATTCTATAGAATAACCATCACATAAAGTTATGATAGCCTTCTTATAAGTCTTTCTTTGTCCAGTATATTTTCCTACTCTTTTATCCTTTGGTTTAGTATTAAGAGTATTAACACTAGCAACCTTTACACCAAATGCTTCTTCAAAGGCTTGTTTAATTTGAACCTTATTAGCATTCTTAGCAACCTTAAATACATAAGTCTTACCATCACTTGCAATATTGCTAGATTTTTCTGTAATAACTGGTGCATAAATAATATCTGATTTCATTAGTTAAGCACCTCCTCGATTGCTGCTACAGCAGCTTCATCTATAACTAAAGTATCAGAGTTTACAATATCAAATACATTTAACTCTTCTGCTAAAATTACATTAACCTTATTTAAATTTCTAGAACCCATATATAAGTTCTCAGCATCATTACTAGTAACAAATAATACTTTACCAGTAATATTTAACTTATTAAGCATAGCCTTAATATCCTTAGTCTTTAATGAACTCATTTCTAAAGAATCAACAATAACTAGCTTCTTTTCTTGAGCCTTTAATGATAAAGCACTTCTTAAAGCTAAAGCTCTTTCCTTTTTATTCATCTTGAATGTATAACTTCTTGGATTAATGCTAAGTGCAACTCCACCACCTCTATAATGAGGAGCACGAATTGAACCTTGACGAGCATTACCAGTACCTTTTTGTTTATATGGTTTTCTACCACCACCAGATACCTCTGCACGTGACTTAGTCTTTTGAGTTCCTTGTCTTAAACTAGCAAGTTGTAAATCAATAGCTTTCTTTAAAACAATCTCATTAGCTTCACAATCAAATACATTCTTATTTAAATTAATATCTTTAACTTTTTCACCATTAAGATTAATAACATTCATCTTTCCCATGATTATGCCTCCTTGCTTTCTGAAGCGGCTTCTGTCTCAGTTGTTTCTGGTTTGGCTTCTTCTGAAACTTCTACTTCTTCTTGTGCCTTAGGTTCTTCATAAGAAACTAACTCAAATGTTTCCTTATTTCCACCCTTAACAGCTTCTCTAATTAATACTAATGAATTCTTAGCTCCTGGAACATTTCCACTAACTAAAATGTAATTATCTTCAAGATTTACATCAACAATTGATAAGTTTTGAATAGTAACAGTATCAACTCCCATATGTCCAGATAATACCTTACCCTTTAAAACTCTCATTGGTCTCATAGTACCCATAGAACCTGGTCTTCTATGATATCTTGAACCATGTGTCTTTGGCCCTTCACTTTGATTATTACGAACAATAACACCAGTGAAACCATGTCCTTTAGTAGTTCCGGTAACATCTACCTTTTCTCCTACTTCAAATATGTCTGCTTTTATAGTACTTCCTAGTTCATAAAGAGATGCATCAGATACTCTAATTTCTTTTAAGAAGCGCTTAGGATTGACATTAGCCTTTTTAGCATGACCAACTTCTGCTTTAGTAGCGCGATTTGCCTTCTTATCAGTAACGCCTAACTGAATAGCTTCATAACCATCAGTAGCTTTAGTTTTAACTTGCATTACTGTATTAGGTTCAACACTAACTACTGTAACAGGAACGATCTTACCATTTTTCGTAAATACTTCGGTCATCCCGATTTTACGACCTAAGATTCCTTTCATCTTTCTTTCCTCCTACTTTTTTATTTTGTTTGAATTTCGATGTCTACTCCACTTGGAATATCTAAGTGAGTTAAAGCATCCATTGTATCCTTACTAGGATCCTTAATATCAATAAGTCTTTTATGTGTGCGCATTTCAAATTGCTCACGAGCATCTTTGTACTTATGTACTGCTCTTAAAACTGTAATCTTTTGAATTTCAGTTGGAAGAGGTACTGGTCCAGAGATTTCTCCGCCTGTTCTTTTAACAGTATCAACAATCTTAATTGCTGCAGCATCCAAAACCCTATGATCGTATGCTTTTAGTTTGATTCTTATTTTTGACATGTAAATGTCCTCCCTTCGTTCATATCTAGTATAAACATAGCTCCGTCACGAATAACCTGATATTTTTTAGATAACATTTTAACAACATCACCTAGCGTATCAGCAACCTCGCACATCTAAGCCAGTCAAACCAAGGCTAATTATACCAGTATATTCTATGTTTTGCAAGCCTTTCTAAGCCAAAAATTGCAATTTTTCGCAAAAAAAAGTGATAAAACTACTTTACAAGCAAAGTCGTCTTATCACTTATCTTTCCTAAATCTTCACTGTACTTAATAATACTATTTAAAATGCCAAACGAACACTCTTCATTACTGCCAAAAGATGAAACGTACGTCGCAGCAACTAACATTACATCAGCAAAACCTCTAAGCGTCTCACCTTCTAAGCCGTAAAAAATAGATACATCACCTTTAGGAAACATATAACTAGCCTTATAATGGCCAATTACATCACCACTCTTAACAATATTAACGTCAAGTTCTAAATATCTTCCCATATCATCACAATGTTCCCTTACATTATTATATAAAGAAACACCAGAGCACTCAACCACTCTACCATCATCACTATCTTTTCCACAACCTAAAATACAACTATAAATACATATCTTATTAAAAGCATCATTAATATTCATAATAACCTCACAAAAGTGCAGCATATAATAACATACATTTTACAATAAAGCAAGTGCTATGATATAATACACATGAGGTGCAAAATGAAATTAAATGTAATCATTCCTTGCTATAACGAAGCAGGAAACATTGAGCTAATGCATGAAAAATTAACCGAATGCCTAAAAGACATTAAATACGAATTAATTTTTATAAACGACGGCTCAAAAGACGAAACAGAAAATATAATTAAAGAAATATATATAAAGGATAAAAAACATGTAAGATTTATAAACTTCTCAAGAAACTTTGGTAAAGACGCGGCCATGTACGCTGGACTTACCCATACAAATGCCGAATATACAGTAATCGTTGATGGTGATTTGCAGCAAAATCCATCATACCTACTTAAAATGCTAAACTTCCTAGAAGAAAACCCTGACTATGACCAAGTTGCTATGATAAACACTAAGCGTTCAAACGAAAGCGCTCTAGCAAGATTCCTAAAAGGCGGATTTTACAAATTTATCAACATGATAAGCGACACCAAATTTAAAAATGGCGTATCAGACTTCAGAATGTTTAGAAAAGAAATGGTTGACGCAATCATCAGCCTAACTGAAAACAATCGTTTCTCAAAAGGTATCTTCTCATGGGTAGGCTTTAAAACAAAATATATGCCATACAACGTCGAAGAAAGACACGCTGGCAAATCAAACTTTAACATCACAAAATCATTCAAATACGCTTGGGACGGAATCGTTAACTTCTCAAACAAACCACTAAGAATCGCAACAGTTATTGGTTCTTTAACAAGCATCGGTGCATTTATCTATCTGATAATAATAATTATCAAAACCCTTATTAAAGGAATAGATGTTCCAGGATATGCTTCTATCATAAGCTTAATCCTATTATTTGGTGGCCTTAACCTACTTGCTATCGGTATCCTTGGAGAATATATCGCTAAAATGCATATTGAAATTAAAAAAAGGCCAATTTACATAGCCAAATATACATTAGGTTTTGACGAAGACGACGTTCTCTAATTATGTAAAACGTCTACTAACTCATCACCATATTTATCACAAAGCTCGCTAAATAGCGGGTTTTTATATGGAAAAGAATTTCCCTTTCGCATGTTCTTCTTAAGAGCAAGAGCTCTCGCCTTAATAATCTCATCCTTCTTATTTGCTGGAAGCACTACCTGTCCTCCACCAAATATGCATCCACCTTCACAGTTCATTACCTCAATAAAATCAAACTCATCCTTAATAAGTAAGACCTTAAGTAAATTACTCATAGTACTAACAGACGCACACCTAATCACGTTACGTCCTATCTTTAATCTATATTCTTTATAAAACTCTTTATCCTTAACTAATACCTCATTATTAGATAAATCATTACCAGTTCTAAAATAATACAAACACTTTAAAACAGAAAGCGTAACACCACCACTAGTTCCAAAATAAGTGCCAGCACCTGAACCCAAAAAACTATCAAAATTAGCATCCTTAATATCATCAAAAACAAGTCCAGTTTCCCTAATCATATTAGACAATTCACTCGTCGTTAAAACATAATCAGTATCACCACTAACTATCTCTAACTTCTTACTAGTGCATGGCGTAATCGCAACAATAATCGCATCTTTATAATAGTATTTCTTTAAAACACTCGCAATCATCCCAATCGGACTCTTACAAGAAGACAAATTTTTCTTAAGCAAAGGCACATAACTATTCGCATAACTTACCCACGAAGGACAACAACTCGAAAACATTGGTAAATTCTTTTTATTATCTAATCTCTCATCAAGCTCCTTGGCTTCATAAATTGAAGTTAAATCAGCACCAAAAGACGTATCAAACACCATATCAAAACCAACTGCTTTTAAAGCTCCTACCATCTTTTTTTCTAAAAAGGTTCCATAATCCATATTAAATGCATCACCCAATGCCACTCTAACCGCCGGACTCGTAATCGCAATAACCTTCTTATCATGTGCCCTAATTAAATCTAAAACATCTAAATAATCATATTTTGGTATAAGTGCCCCAAATGGACAAGTCAAAATACATTGCCCACAACCTAAACAAACTTTTCTGTCAGAACTAGCCAAAACCTTCTCACAAGTCTTAAAGCACGCCCCACAATTACGGCACTTCTCCTCAACTCTAACCACACATCTCTCATCAGTTTCTACTCTATTATAAACTTTCTCTTCTTCCTCAATTAAATCAAAATCAAAAAGTCCCGCATGACAAAGCGGACAAATATACCCGTCTGGCATACTTCCAAAATGGATAAAATTACAATGACGACACTTATACTTCATATCTATCCTCCAACAATATAATAACAAAAAGACAATAAAAAAACAATTACACCTAACTAGATATAATTGCATTATAATACGCATTAACCTTATCTGCCCATGTAGTACTTGCCGCATACTTACTATTCATAAGTTCCGCAGTAGTTAGCCCAGCAAGCCAATAATTATTATAAAGTAAATCTAAATAATAAGTAATCCCCTCATGTAACGTCGAAAAACTCATATAACTACCATTACTCCTAAGACCGCCAATATTATTATTATACTTTGTTAAATAAGAGCATCCCCATTTACAACCTGTCTCCAAATTAATAATTGAAACGGCCAAATAAGGATCTAATCCAGTCTTAATTGCATAATCAGCAAAATACTCACCAGTTCCAGCCATAGTATCATATAAATTATTATTAAGCCTCAAAATAAGTTCATCCCTTGTAAGCCCATCATAAACCGTTTCCTTACCTAACTTTAACAAAGGCTCATTAGTTTTATTATCATCAAGCTTAATAGCTACCATCTCATCATTATTTATCTTATCAGTACTTTCCTCTTTAAAATCTATCAAATTAATTGCACTTACTAAAAGCACTATAACTATCAAATATCTAAAATACTTTCTCATGCCTATCCTTTCAAACTATAAAACTATTATATCAAAAAGAAAAAAAAGAAGCAAACACTTTAAAAAATATTTGCTAAAACTCCATATGACACTAGCATCATAATCACACTCGCCATAAATACTCCAAGAAGTGCCGCTAAAAAAGCTTTCTTCTTATCCATTCTAAGTATAGTTGCTATTAAACATCCAGTCCATGCACCAGTTCCAGGAAGTGGCACACCAACAAATAATACGAGCCCCCAAAAACCTAACTTTTCTATTTTATCCTTCTTCTCATTACCTTTTCTCTCACAAAAAGAAACAAATCCCGTAAGAATATTATGTTTCTTCATAAAATCAAATACAGCATCCAAAAACCATAAAATAAACGGAATTGGAATAATATTACCTAAAATACTTATCAAATATGAAGGAAGTGCTGGAAGTTTTAATAAAGCTGCCGCAACAAGTCCTCCACGAAGTTCCAATATTGGCATTAAAGAAATAAAGAATACCAATAAATACTTTCCTAAAAGTCCAGTGCTACTAACTCCAAATAATCCAATAAGCCAGTTTACAATTTTATTACTCATCTTCCCCTCCACTGAAAATCTCATCAAAAGCATTTATAACTGCTAATTTCCCATAATCATATGTAAGCGATCCCTGCTGATATAAAATATAAGGTTCTCTTAAAGGTGCATCACAAGATAATTCTATGCTAGACCCATCAACAAAAGACCCACTCGCCATTATTATCTTACTATCATACCCCGGCATATCTGTCTCCTCAGGAACAAACGCTGAATCAATTGCACTCATCTTCTGAATACACTTAGCATACTGAGAAAGTCTATCTGCATTACCAAAACAAATACCAAGCACTATATCATCAACTCCACCATTTATATAAGAAACATTGTATACATCACAAAGTCTCTTAGTAAGTAACTTAACTTTTAAAGCACTAGCAACAACGCTAGGCGCTAAATATAGTCCCAAAAGAAAACTCTTATTCTGTCCTAAACTTGGCCCAACATGATCACCTTGTCCAGGAACTGTCAATCTCTCCGCAACTAAATCAACATACTTTTCCTTACCAACTACATAAGCCCCATTATTAACAACACCAGCGCCTAAATTCTTAATAAGTGAACCAACAACAACATCTGCACCTACATCTGTTGGCTCCAAAGTATTACAAAATTCGCAATAACAATTATCTACAAATATAATAATCTCCGAATTTATCTTTCTAATAAAATCAATAACCTTAGAAACCTTTTCTATACTTAATGTACTTCTGCAAGCATACCCAATGGATCTCTGAATATGTATAAGTTTAATATTCTCACCTAACACTTCTCTTATTCTATCATAATCAAAATCTCCATCTTTTAAATCAATATAATCAAAATCAATTCCAAAAGACTTCAACGAACTTTCATTAGGTGTTATTCCAATTACTGGTTCAAGTGTATCATAAGGCTTACCAGTTATAGATATAAACTTTTCACCAGGTCTTAATAAACCAAACAAAGCAACCGTTAATGCATGAGTACCACTAATAAACTGCGTTCTAACTAACGCCTTCTCAGCATGAAAAACATCAGCAAATATCTCATCTATCTTATCTCTTCCAGCATCTCCATAACCATAACCAGTTGTTCCATTAAAATCACTTGTATTTAAATTAAACTTATGAAAAGCATTAAGCACTTTTTCACTATTTGCAAAACAAACATTTTCTATTTTCTTAAATTCTTCTTTTAAACTTTCTTCAATTTCCAAAATCTTACTATTTAACACTATTATCACCTACTCTAATAACTGCATCATTAACGCTTTCATCAATGCTTACATCATATACCACTTTAGCAACATCTTCTGGCTTCAAAAACACACCTAAACTCTTCTTGTACTCTTCATCCATTCCTAAATTCATATCAGTATCAATCCAATCAGGACACACCACATTAACCCTAATATCTCTGTCCTTTAAATAAAGTGAAAAATTATGTGTTAAAGAAATCACTCCCGCCTTAGACGCATCATAATCCATACTCTCTGGATAATAAGTGTCAAGTGCATTTGTAGAAGAAATGTTAACTATACAACCTTTATCCACATGATTTACAGCATATTTACTAACGAGAAAAGTACCTAACAAATTAACCTTAATAACCTCTAAAAATTCTTCAGTTGATTTTTCCATAGGATCACTATCTTTTGCTATTCCCGCATTATTAACAACAACATCTAATTTGCCTAACGCATCAAACATTCTTTTAACATCATCTTCATTAGAAACATCAGCCTTAATAATTGATACTCTATCTCCATATTCACTCTTTAATTTAAGTCCCATCTCACCACTATTATTATAATTAACTACAACACTATGCCCCATCTTTAAATAATATAAAGATATTGCAAGTCCAAGTCCTCTAGCACCACCAGTAACTAAAACTTTCATAACAACCTCTTAAAAAAAGACATAGCATCTCTGCTACTCTTCAACCTTAAATTCCTTTACACTTTTCAAATCTTTAAAATCTAACTTAGTAACAAACTTAATCTTCTTATTACCAATCATATATATATTTATCTCATTAGTAATATACTCACTTACATCAGCACTAAAATAATCACTTTTACTATGCAAATTCTTAGCATCTTCCTTAGTAATATTACTAACATTTAACAAAAGAACATTCTTTTTAGCCTCACTAATAAACTTATCTAGTGCAACATAATTTGAAATATTCGCATAATTAACATTACTATTAACCACTGCAACATAATTAGTCTCTTTACTATTTAAAAGTGTATCAAACTCAGCAGGTATAATACTAGAATACTTTGTAAAATCAATATCAACTAGCTTATCATACTCTTCCTTAGTTAATCCATTATTCTTAATAAACTCAAACTTATTAGCTTCCTCTTTACTAGAATAATAAGTTTTCTCCGTACCATTAATCTGCATTACTAAAGAATTCTTATCAAAACTTGAAACATAAATCTTATTTTCATTAATATTACAATTTAACTTTATAACATTAATACTACGATTATATCTAAATGTATGACAAGACTTATAATTATCTAGCACTTTGCCACTATCAACATTTACATACGAAAATTCATTATCTTTAAAATCCATTTTATTTAATTTTCCATCTTCATAAATATACCATGAACTATCGTATAAAACATCATCTAACGCATCACTAAAATCATAAATCAAAAGTCCAAATACAAATAATCCAATTAATATTACTATCAAAATAATATTTTGTTTCATAAAATCACCTACTTAAATAAGAAATACAAAATCACAATAATTCCTAAAACAATTCTGTAATAACCAAATACTGTAAAATCATTCTTCCTTATATATTTTAATAAAAATTTAATTGCAAATATTGAAACAATAAAAGCAGTAATCATACCAGTAATTAAGATAATTAATTCAGAAGATGTAAATGCAAATCCAAACTTAAGAAGCTTAAGTAAAGACGCGCCACCCATTGCAGGTATCGCTAAGTAGAAAGTATAACTGGTCGCGACACTCCTGTCAAGCCCCAAGAGAAGACCACCCAAAATTGTCGACCCACTTCTACTAGTTCCCGGAATAATTGCAAGTGCTTGAAACACACCGACCATAAATGCATCTTTATAAGAAACATCTTTAACATCAGTTACTCTCGCTCTTTTTCCTTTATGTTTCTTCTCTATTATAATAAAGAGTACTCCATAAACAATTAACATAATTGCTACCATCCAAGCATTGAAAAAGTGGGCATTTATATAATCGTCAAAAAGTAAACCAATAACAGCAGCCGGAATCGAACTAACAACTATCTTTCCCCATAAATTAAAAGTCTCTTTAGTATCAGTCTTATCCTTATTAAATCCCCAAGGAAATAAATCCTTAAAACAAATAAACACCACAGCAAATATCGCACCAAGCTGAATGACAACTTCAAACATCTCCCAAAACTCTGCACTAACATTAAGTTTCAGAAACTCATTGGCTAAAATCATATGTCCCGTACTACTTATTGGAAGCCACTCAGTTATTCCCTCAATAATACCAAGAATAATCGTCTTAATTACATCAAGTATCATATATTCATCTCCTCTTATATTATAACACAATCATCAAATATCCCAAACAAATTCTACTTTTGCTTGTTAACTTGGATTCTATAAACTATTTTTAATAACAATCTATAAGGTAAAAATCTTGAAAAAAACACCCCAAGTTTAATCTTTAATGAAGGAATAATAATCATTTTTTTCTTTAAAGTTTTATCAATCGCATACTTTGCAACATACTCACTAGTCAAACTCTTAGTATTAAAATGTCCCCCAGCAACATTATTAAAATTTGTATCAACAGGACCAGGACAAAGTGCTGACACACTAACATTACTTCTCCTTTTTCTAAGTTCCTCATTAATCGCCATTGTAAGTTTCAAAACATAATTCTTAGTCGCATAATAAGTACTTAAATAAGGTCCAGCCAAAAATCCAGCAGATGAAGCAACATTTAAAATATAACCCTTATCCTTCTTAACAAAATCCTTTAAAAATAATTTTGTCAAAATATGAACCGCAGTTATATTTAAATCAATCATATCAAGTTCCTTTTGCATATCAGTCTCATCAAAATAACCAAAAAGCCCATACCCAGCATTATTTACTAAAAAATCAATATCTGCATTTTTATATTTCTCATAAAGTGCAAAACACTCTTCTCTTTTACTTAAATCGCAAATATAATATTCAGCATTCTTTAAATTTTTACATATTTCTTTTAATTTATCTTCACTTCTTGCTACTAACACCAAATCATAACCCAAACTGTCCAAATAAATAGCTATATCTTTACCAATCCCACTACTCGCTCCAGTAACTAACGCCTTCATTTAACCAATCCTCTCTTTTTCAAAATTATAATATCAGCGAGTAATAATCCCGTGCTTATAGCATAACCCGCAACAACATCACTGGCATTATGGACACCCAAATACACACGGCTAAAACCTATAACTATAATTAAAATTACAAGCAAACTAGAAAATACAATTTTCAAATATTTATTCATATCACTACTCAAAATCAAATAAACAGTAAAACCATAAAAAGCCACACTTGCCATCGAATGACCAGAAGGAAAACTATACCCTGTCTCCTCAGCAAGCCTCAAAATATTAGGTCTAGGAACCATCATGATATTTTTAAGTACTACATTAAATATAGTCGAAACAATCACATTTAATACCAAAAACAATGATTTATAATATTTCCAAAATAGTCCGATTAAAGAAACTGCGCACAAAAATACAATCCCCTTAACACTAGCAAACTCCGTAATAAAAAGAAGCCATTTAGTTAACGAATCACTCCTAAACCCAATAACAAATTTATAAACAGCAGCATCAAAAGAACCAGTTAAGCCATAATGGACTAACACAGCCATCACACAAAATATTAAAAACAATACAATCATAACAATTTTATTAAACTTTTTCATAACTCAATTATATAAAAAAAAACTAGATAATACTAGTTACTTTACATGAAATAAACTTTTTAACTTACCAAATACAAATATAATTTGATTACAATTCTTAATAGCAACACCTTTAAACACAGCCTTACCCCCAACAGTAAACGCAGATATAAAAGCTGCCAAAATTACAGATAAAATTGTTAAAGAAACACTTGACACCTTAGATAAAGACACAGCAAGTACACTTCCTAGTCCACCACTAACAATGCCACACACATCACCAATAACATCATTACAAATATTAGCAAACCTTACATTATTTTTAAGTACACTAATTGCTTCTTTAGCACCCCTAATCTTCTGAGCACTCATACTATGAAAATATGCCTCTTTGCACGTTAAACTCGCAGTCCCAAGCATATCAAATACAATGCCAACAACAATTACTAAGATCAAACTAATAAAAATAATCAACAAATTTGTATGATACGCAATCAAATTTGTAATAGTACTAAACAAAATAGATAGAAAAAAAGTCAATAAAAAAACTTTATAAATCCAGCTATTCTTTTTCATAGTGCCTCCTTATAAAGTGGAAAAAATTTATGGTTTATTATAAATTAATTTTACGGCTTTGGTCGAGTCGAATTTCTCTGTTCTTCCTCCTTCGGTTACCCTAGGGCGATTTCTCCTTTATAAAAAACAACTAATAAATAGTTACTCGATGGCCACTTAGTCCGCACTTCAATCCTTATAATAAATACACGCTAGAGATTTTCTCTAACACAACTAACCTATTCTTATTCGCTTTTGCAAATGCAGTTTCAAAATATCCCCTACATTCACTCACGACATGATGTTTAATTACGACGCAACTCCAGGGTACCATTATATGCCATTATAATCTTCCCTAAAATTTTAAATTACATATTCACCCTAACTTGGGCAGAAAAAGCAAATATATAAAGTGTCAAATATCAACGATGGATTTTTAGCCCCACCTTCAAATAGTGTTTATGACTAGCATAATGCACCACATAACAAATTATAGCATATTTCCCCTTATTTGTCTAGTAAAGTTCTTTACACACTCCACTATCAGGTCTATAAAAACAGTGATTTTTATAACTTCCAGAAAAAGGTTGCTCATACCAAGTTGCCTTACAAGAACTTGTTCCTGGAGCATAAAACCAAAGCGCATGAGTTGCCGGATAATAATATTCACCCTTCAAACATCTCTTAGCAAGTTCTTTCTCTTTCATAGTTGAGGAACCATTAAAAAGAGAACTATTTATTCCCGAAAATCCCCCAGGAGATTGATATACAACATCATATATAGAACGAATATTTTTAAAAGTATAACAACTAGCAATCGCCCTATTAACAATCACATTACCAACCATCAACATTCCTAGATTTCCCTCGGCTAAAGCTTCTGCACGCATTAATCTTGCCATCAAATCCAATTCCTTAGAAGTATAATTAATTAACATCTATACCACCAATAAAATATATGCATTTTTTCTTGAAAGATGAACAATACTATGCTATAATCAATACATCCACAGGGGTGTGGTATAATGGTAGCATAGGAGTCTCCAAAACTTTTGATGGGAGTTCG
>ERZ857629.3401-NODE-3401-length-13435-cov-5.908969_pt1 | contig 13435 bp, 12 predicted proteins | sample MGYA00519700_ERZ857629 | MGnify/ENA primary metagenome ERZ857629 (study PRJEB31778, sample SAMEA3449351) | human gut metagenome | biome: human gut; feature: human-associated habitat; material: faeces | place: United Kingdom | collected 2010/2012 ... | reverse complement strand
TGTTAAACCCTGATTTGGTGATTTGTCATTTAGATGCCAAAGCTTCGATGCAGATAGATTTGACAATTAACAAGGGCCGTGGTTACGTCCCTGCTGATGAGAATCGAGAATTCTGCACTGACGTAAACGTTCTCCCAATCGATTCCATCTACACCCCAATTCGTAACGTAAAGTATTCAGTAGAGCCATATCGTGTTGAGCAAAAGACCGACTATGACAAACTTGTACTTGAAGTTACAACAGATGGTTCCATTAGTCCAAAGGATGCTCTTAAGGAGGCTGCGAAGATTCTGATTTATCATTTCATGCTCTTCTCAGATGAGAAGATTACTCTTGAAAGTCCCGATCAAGAAGGCAATCAGGAGTTTGATGAGGAAGTACTTCACATGAGCCAGTTGCTTAAGACTCGCCTCGTAGACATGAATCTTAGTGTTCGTGCACTTAACTGCTTGAAGGCAGCAGATGTTGAGACATTAGGTGACTTGGTACAGTACAATAAGACTGACCTCTTGAAGTTCCGCAACTTTGGTAAGAAATCGCTTTCAGAGCTTGATGATTTGCTTGAGAGTCTGAATCTTTCTTTTGGAACTGATATTTCAAAGTATAAATTAGACAAGGATGCTTAATAGCTCCTGTCCAAAAATTTAAAAACAAAAATGAGACATAATAAGAAATTCAACCATTTAGGTCGTACTGCTTCTCATCGTAATGCGATGTTGGCTAACATGGCTACATCACTTATCATGAGCGAGCACAAAAGAATCACTACGACTCTTGCAAAGGCTAAGGCTCTTAAGAAGTATGTTGAGCCACTGATTACTCGTTCAAAGAATGATACAACAACTTCACGTCGTGTAGTATTCCGTTATCTTCAGAACAAGTATGCTGTTAAGGCTCTCTTCGGTGAGGTAGCAGAGAAGGTAGGCAATCGTCCAGGTGGTTACACACGTATTATCAAGTTGGGTACACGTCAGGGTGATGCTGCTGAGATTGCATTCATCGAGCTTGTTGACTTCGATGAGAATATGGCTAAGACTCCTAAGGCTGCTGCTAAGAAGACTCGTCGTGCTGGCCGTAAGGCAAAGGCAGAAGATGCTCCTCAGGCAGAAGTTGCTGCAGAGACAACAACAGCAGAGGAAGCTCCTAAGGCTGAATAATTAACTCTCAAATATAAAGCGCTTTCATATTTATGAAAGCGCTTTTTTTGTTTGTTTAATTTGAAGTTTGTGCAAATTGTGTTTGTATTTAGTGTAAACAATAGTTTGTTGGAAGTCTAATTGTAGTTTGTTTGTTAGTGTTGGTAGTGTAAACTAAACTGGTTACGTCTTTGCTTTTATTACTTAATTATTTTACCTCGACACGGTTTTTTGCCATCTTTTTAATATTTTCTTTTCCACTTTATTTTTATCGTTCTTTTATACTTTCTTCTCCTGTCTCTTTTATATTCTTTTTTTTGTTTTTAAGATTTAGTTTATCCTTATTATTTTCTTTTTTTGATTAGTGGTTTAATACTTTAAACTATATTTTAAGTACCTATTTTGTTGGATCTAAATATCCTGTTTTATGAAATCTCTTTTCGGATATTTGTTTAGTGTCCTGTTTTCTGAGGCTTTAGGGAATTCCCTATTTCTTTTTAGGGAAACTTTGTTTGCATTTTTCTTATAAAATATTTACCTTTGCATTGTATATTAAAAGTGATGATTATGAAAAAGTTTATCGCAATGATAGTTTGTACAGTTATGTTATTTAGTAGCTGTGACACATATACAGGTAGTGGTGCATATATGGGCGGTTCAATTGGTTCTATATTAGGTTCTGCTATTGGCGGTTTGAGCGGAGGTCCACGAGGCTCCGATATGGGCACGATAATCGGTATGGCTGGAGGAGCAGCTGTAGGTGCGATTGTAGGGAGTCAGGCAGATCAACGTCAGCAGCATGAGTATGATCAGTATCAACGAGATAAGGCGATGCGTGCAGAGCGACGTGCAGAGCAACGAAGCAATAGCAGTTATGATATGCGTGGAGTAGCTTCATCCCAACAAGGTAACATAGACCATTCAGATAACGTTTATCCCGACCCTGTCAATGATTCCAACATCTTTGATTCCACCAACAGTGGTGACGATCGACTTTATGATTTTAATGGAAAAGACTATTTAGGCGACTACAGTGCTCAACCATCTACCCAGGTGATGCCAAGTTCTAAGATGGAGCAATTAGGTAGCAACTTGTCCTATTCTCCCACTTTGGAAATCATCAATGCTCGTTTTGTCGATGCCAATGAGGACAACACATTGAATAGAAATGAAACTTGCAAGGTTATCTTTGAGATTATGAATCGTGGTAATCATCCTGTTTATGATGTAGTCCCCACAGTTGTAGAAACCACCGGAAACAAGCACATATTTATTTCCCCCAGCATTCATGTAGAGAAGATAGCTCCAGGTCGTGGCATACGTTACACAGCAATGGTGAAGGCAGACAATCGTTTGAAGAATGGTATGGCCCATTTCTGTGTATCCGTGATTCATGAAGGAAAATGTATTTCCAAAGTGAATGAGTTTAATATTCCAACTCGAAAATAACTTCAATTATATTTGTATAAGATTGTATCCTTAGGTTCCTCTTCAATATTCATGAGGTTGCCTAAACTTTACCCCCGGAAGTATTCTATTACTTTCGGGGGTTATTCATACTTCTGCATATATATTATAATATTGCAGTCTGCTAAAATTTTTTTGAGCATACCCAAAAAATAGGGCCGGATTCACTCATTATTATGAAGTGAATTCAGCCCTTTTAGTTCGTGTGGTATAACGATTTTAGTTTCCACTCTACGATTGTTTACTGAGCTTTTGCATGTTGGGATGTTTGTGGGGAGTTAAGGGACAAATGTACCACGTCATACGACAAAAGGCCATTTGCTCTTAACTTCTTGACCGACCGTAGGGAGTGATAACCAGTTTAACTTCGATCAATTCCCTCACTTGCGAAATGTGGATTATTTATTTTTATGCAATTTATGTTCGTGTTTCTTTCTTGATTCCATGTTTTTCGATTCCATTTCCGTTTTCTTTTCTTTTCTATGAGCTTTATCAGCTTCCTCTTTTAGCTTTGATGCGTTTTCTTTCAGTTTTGCGCCATTACCTTCTTTTAGCTTGTCTCTATGTCCCTCTTTCAGCGATGATGCCAGTTCAGCAGTCGCATTCTTTTTTTTGTTATGTGAGTTCCAGTTGGGTTGCAATACATAATCAGATTCTGCCACCTCAAAGTCGATTTGTGGAATTTTTTCTTCCTCCGGTCTGAAAGGAATAGGTCTTTCCGCCAGTTCTATTTTAACCGAAGCCACCCCTTGTGCCAACATATCGATTTCCTTTGCCGCAGCCCATGAGAGGTCAATGATTCTTCCCCTTCTGTATGGTCCTCTATCGATAACTTTTACGATAACGCTTTTATTATTACTCAGATTTGTAACTTTTAGGTGCGTTCCAAAAGGGTAGAATTTATGAGCGCACGTCAAGCTATCGTGATGCAGCCTTTGCCCACTTGCAGTTCTTGCTCCAGTAGCTCTTTTCGAGTAGTAGGAAGCCTTTCCACGTTGTTTTTTCTGTGCCATCCCTGTAATAAGACAGAGTAGGGCGAGCCCTGTTGTAAGAACTTTTTTAAAGGTTATTCTCTTCATATTCAGGAGGTTTTAAGAAACTTACTTGCTGCAAAAGTAATAAATAATGTTGAAAATTGCAAGAAAATAAGAGAAAAACAGTATCTTTGCATAAGTAAAGCAAATGTCAATGGAGAATAATATACCACAAGAATGGAATAAGTTTTATTTGAAAGATGTGTCGTTCGTCAATCTGATGATGCGTCGTATCTACAATGTGTTGATAGTAGCCAATCCCTATGATGCCTTCATGCTGGAGGACGATGGCCGCATCGAAGAGAAGATCTACAACGAGTATATGGAGCTTGGTCTTCGTTATCCTCCCACCTTTACCCAGGTTTCTACCACCGAAGAAGCCACTTCAGTCCTTCGTTCTACCGTAGTAGATCTTGTTATCTGTATGCCAGGTAATGCCGACAACGACGCTTTCGATGTCGCTCGCGATGTAAAGGGCCAGTTTCCCAACATCCATTGCGTCGTACTCACCCCCTTCTCTCATGGCATCACGAAGCGTATGGAGAATGAAGACCTGAGCATTTTCGATTATGTATTTTGTTGGTTGGGCAATACCAACCTGATACTTTCCATCATCAAATTGATAGAAGACAAGATGAATCTTGAGCACGACATAGAGGAAGCCGGAGTTCAGATGATCCTCCTTGTCGAAGATTCCATCCGTTTCTATAGCTCCATCCTTCCCAATCTCTACAATTACATCTTGGAGCAGAGCAAAAATTTCTCCAAGGAAGCATTAAACCGGCATGCAGCCACTATGCGTATGCGTGGCCGTCCCAAGGTAGTTCTGGCCCGCACCTACGAAGAAGCACAGAAGCTCTATGACAAATATTCCAACAACACCCTTGGGGTCATCAGCGATGCCCGTTTCCCTTTGAAGAGTGCTGCCAAGGCCTTTGGCAACGATGTCGACCCCTCTCTCAAACCGAAGCATCGTACCGACACCTTTGGTCGTGAGAAATGTCCCGATGCAGGCTTGCAACTATTCCGTTACATCCGCCAGCACGATCCTTTCGTGCCTCTTATTCTCGAAAGTTCCGAGAGCGACAACCGGGCCAAGTCCGAAGCCGAGGGCTTTCGTTTTGTAGACAAAAACTCCAAGAAGATGAGTGTAGACCTTCGTCGCTTGATGGAGGAGCACATGGGCTTTGGCGACTTTATCTTCCGTGATCCCAAGACCCACGAGGAGATTATGCGCATCCACAGTCTGAAGGAGTTACAGGACAATATCTTCAAGATTCCCAACGACTCAATGCTCTATCACATCAGTCGCAATCACATGAGCCGTTGGCTCTGTGCCCGTGCCATTTTCCCAGTGTCGGCTTTCCTGCGTCATGTCACCTGGCAGAAATTGCAGGATGTGGATGCTCACCGACAGATCATCTTCGATGCCATCGTGCAGTATCGTCACATGAAGAATATCGGTGTCGTAGCTGTCTTCGACCGTATGAAGTTCGACCAGTATGCCCACTTCGCCCGTATAGGCGAGGGCTCCTTGGGAGGCAAGGGTAGAGGTTTAGCATTTCTCGACAATGTCATCAAGCGCCATCCTGAGTTCAATCAGTACGACAATGTCACGGTTCAGATTCCCAAGACCGTTGTCCTTTGTACCGATATCTTCGATGCGTTCATGGAGAGCAACAATCTCTATCCCATAGCTTTGAGCGATGCAAGCGATGACGAAATCTTGAGACATTTCCTCAGAGCGCAGTTGCCTGACACACTGGTAGCCGACTTCTTCACTTTTTTTGAGGCGACGAAGAGTCCTATAGCCATCCGTTCCAGCTCGCTTCTCGAAGATGCCCACTATCAGCCCTTTGCCGGCATCTATTCCACCTATATGATACCTTATCTTGAGGACAAGTATCAGATGCTTCAGATGTTGGCGTGTGCCATCAAGGGTGTTTATGCCTCGGTTTTCTATCGCGATTCCAAGGCTTATATGACCGCTACGAGCAATGTCATCGACCAAGAGAAGATGGCAGTCATCCTGCAGCAAGTGGTGGGTAATGACTATGGCACCCGTTTCTATCCCACGATGAGTGGTGTGCTCCGTTCGCTCAACTATTATCCCATAGGTGACGAAACGGCAGAAGAAGGTATTGCCAGTCTGGCTCTCGGACTGGGCAAATACATTGTGGATGGTGGGCAAACCCTTCGGGTATGTCCTTATCATCCCAACCAGGTGTTGCAGACTTCCGAGGTCGACAAGGCCCTGCGTGAGACACAGACCCAGTTTTATGCCCTCGATATGCAACATGTGGGTGAAGACTTCAAGGTAGATGATGGCTTTAACATACAGAAGCTCAGAGTCAAAGATGCCGTCGATGACCATTCGCTCAACTTCATCGCCTCCACCTTCGATCCCTACGACCAAGTCATCAACGACGGCGTGTACGAAGAGGGGCGCAAGCTGATCACCTTTGCCAGTGTGCTGCAACATGGTGTAGTTCCCCTTCCCGAGATTCTTCAGATGTCCATGCAGTATGGTTCCGGAGCCATGCGCCGTCCCGTCGAGATCGAGTTTGCTTGCAATATCCATGCCGACCGCACCTGCGAGTTCTATCTTCTCCAGATACGTCCCATTGTGGATGCCAAAGAGATGCTCGACGAAGACGTTGCCGCCATTCCCGACAGCGACTGCCTGTTGCGCTCGCACAATTCACTCGGTCATGGCATCAGCGAGGATGTAGTTGATGTGGTGTATGTCAAGTACGACGACCATTTCTCAGCGATGAACAACTATTATGTAGCTGACGATATAGAGCGCATCAATCGCAAGTTCCTCTCCGAGGGTAAGAACTATGTCCTGATAGGTCCAGGCCGTTGGGGTTCCAGCGACCACTATCTCGGTGTCCCTGTGAAGTGGCCTCACATCAGTGCCGCTCGTGTCATCGTAGAGGTGGCGCTGAAAAACTATAATATTGATCCCAGCCAGGGCACCCACTTCTTCCAGAACCTCACTTCTTTCGGGGTAGGATACTTTACGGTAGATACCAATACCGATGAAGGTGGCTTCGTCGACAAGTCTGTGCTCGATGCGATGCCAGCGGTCGAGGAGACACAGTATGTTCGTCACGTGCGCTTTGAGCATCCGCTGCGCATATTGATGGATGGTAAAAAACAGGAGGGAGCTGTACTCATTCTTACAAAATAGATGATATAAGCAGAAATGTATTTAAAGACAAGTTATCAACAGCAGGTGGATAAGTATGCTTCCGAGGTGGCAACCTTGAAGCGCAAGAATAATGGCTTCATCACGGGCGAGTTGCTCTCGTTCGGAGCCATCCTTACTTTCGTGGTATGTTATATTGCCATGGACGAGGGGAGTAGTCATTGGCTGTTGGGAGCCGTGTTGGCTCTCATCGCCTATTTCAATATTCGTCGTTTGGATGATAAGAACAAGGAGAAGATAGCCCATCTCTCTGCGCTCCTCGCAGTATACCAGAACGAGATCAGAGCCTTAGAGGGCGATTTCTCGTCCTTCGAGATGGGCAAGCAGTACCAGAATCCGCAGCATCCTTATTCCTTCGATCTCGATGTCTTTGGCAGAGATTCTCTCTTCCATCGCATCTGCCGCACGATAACCACGGGTGGCTCTGACGCCTTGGCAGGAAATCTTTCTCTTCAGACTCCTTTGAAGGCAGAGGAGATAGCCAGACGGGTAGCCTTGCAAAAAGAACTTGCAGGCGATGAGCAGCAGGGCGAACTCTGGCGAATGGAGTTCCTGGCTTTGGGCGAGAAGAACAAAAAGCAGGTGCTTGATGCACCAGAGCCCGACAACTCTCACCGTCTTCATGTTGATATGTCTGCAGAGCCTGTCAGAAGGGTAGTAGGCTATCGCAAGATAGATTCCTCTGCAGTGGCAGAAGCCATCCAGAAGGTTTCGGCAATGGCTGTGCCTGCGTGGTATGGTTCTATGGCTTCACTCCTTCTCGGTTGGGCATTCATCATCGGTGTATGTTCCTCGGTGTTGCTTTCTGTCTTTGGCGTGGTTTCTGTGAACGTCCCCCTTTGGTGGGTGATGATTCAGTACATGGTGGTGTTCTTTGTTTGCAAGCAGACCTTGGACAAAATTGACAGCCATGGCGGTAAGCTTCGCGACCAACTGGTGGCTTACTCGCAGATACTCCAACTTATCGCTCGCCGCCATTTCCGTAGCGAGTTGGGGCAGCAAATGCAGTCGACGCTTTCGGAGGCGCTTCCATCCTTTCTTCAACTCGAGAAAATCCTCAAGGGATACGATCGTCGTGGCAATTTCCTCGGTCTCTTCTTCACCGATGCCTTCATGCTGAGCGATTTCTTCTTGGTTCGCAGCTTCCTGAAATGGAAGAACACCTATGTCGTAAAGATGGAGGAGTGGATGGACATCGTGAGCGAGTTGGATGCAGCCGTTTCGATGGCAGATTTCAGATACAACCATCCTGAGGCGACGGATGCAGAAATCGTCGATGGCTCTTCTGTACTCTTCGAGGCACGTAATCTTTATCATCCCTTCTTAGGCGTCAAGGCCGTGAAGAACGATTTCTCTATTCAGGACGACAACTATTATATCATAACAGGAGCCAATATGGCAGGCAAGAGCACCTTCCTCCGTTCTCTTGGCGTCAACTACATTCTTGCCATGTCGGGTATGCCCGTCTTTGCCGGTTCTCTCAAGGTGTCGCGTTTCCAACTCTTCTCCAGCATGCGCACCACCGACGACCTTACTCATGGCATTTCCTATTTCAATGCCGAACTTTTGCGTCTCGAGCAACTCATGCAGTTCTGCAAGCGCGGCGAGCTTCGCACCCTCATCATCCTCGATGAGATACTGAAAGGCACCAATTCCTTGGACAAGCTCAATGGCTCCCGACTCTTCTTAGAGGCCATCTCACGCATGCCCGTTACGGGAGTTATAGCCACCCACGATCTGGAGTTGTCACGTATGGCTGAAAGTAGTCCCGATCGTTTCCACAACTATTGCTTTGAGATAGACCTCGGTACCGACGTCACCTATACCTATAAGATACAGCCGGGAGTGGCACGCAATCAGAACGCCACCTTCCTGCTGAATAAGATTTTGGAGAGAAACTAACTCCAGTTCGTTATAGCTAAATATACAACCCAAAAGGCTATTGGCTATAACTTCTAACGACCGAAGGGAGTGATAACTTATTTAACTACTATAACTTCCGTACATGCGAAACTTCAGTTCTTTATTTATGACTTTCTTCAATCCCATGAACTTAATGACAATTTACGCTTACCGTATTTCTTTATTAAATAATCCTCATATTCTTGATCAAACCATATTCGACACTCCATGTTTACATAATACGGAGAATTGTCTATGAGCTTTGTTAGCAAACTATTTACATCCTCGTCCTTATTTTTAACCAACTCTAAACTAATTGTTTGCTTAGGCAGAAATAACGAATATTCCCAAACGTCTTTCACCCCTTTTTCTAAGGTATCTGTTACGATCTTAGAATTCAAACGCTTTAATACATCTACAATACTATCTGCCTGATTTTTCTCCAACTGTTTTTGCTTCTTTGCATGAATTGCCTTAAACACTTTGCTCCCTTTTGATAATATGTGGTTAGTTTTCATAAAAACAAACATATCGAAATCCATTGCGCCACATATAGTTTCTATAGAATCTATTCCATTAAAACTAATCTGGTAAACCTTTGTTGGCGAATCATAGACATATAATCTACAAGATAAATCCTGTGGATTTTCCTTGCACCCATTAAAACTAAACATCAGTGTTGTTAACACGAAATAAGATAAATATCTTTTCTTCATAATACACCTCAACATTATAGTTTAAATTTATACTATAATATAACGATCATTTTGCTGTTTTTAATATTTTGGGATTTATATAAGGAGTATTGCCTAATGCATTTTTAACAAAATAACCTTTTTTAATCCAACCTCCCTAAACTTAGGGGGTGTATATATATAATTATCTGGAATTCCGAAGTCCTTAATATCTAACATATCTTGTAAATCTTCTATTTCTATTCTGTTATAATAGCCAGATACTTTTCGTAATAAATTAATAGTTTCGTGGGGAACAACAACACTATCATATTTTTCTGTAAATGCATCATAAAAAGAATTCAGAAAGTACTTTGTATGTCTTTTCTTTATACAAAATCGCACTTCTGGTTGCCATTTTTTTTGTATATTAGTAGACTTCTCTCCACTATAAATACTGTTAAAATCTGATGCGGATATTCTTATCTTTTCAGCTTTTACACCTTTGAAATTACGCAAAAAAGACTTTGGACTGATTGCTGTGTTTAGCTCCATACCAGCATCAACATAACAAATTTCTATGGAATTATCTGTTCCACATGACATAAATAAGTTGCAAATTACAAGCAACCTTATTATTGTTTTATTTTGTTTCATTTTAAAATACGCTAATTGAACTTTTCGTTTTGATACTTTTACCTTATATTACATTGAAACCAATTCTTGCCATAGTCGTCACACCAATTAGGGTGTTGACCATTGATTTTATATGCAGACTTAAGAACTCACCACCATCTATATGAAACTGACGAAAACTTAGTCTCTTTGATAAATTTTCCCAATCCTCTTTGTAGTATACGCCGCCATCATAGAGGCTGTTTCCGCCGATTCTTGTAATGACAGCTCCGCCTACATTCAGCAACCAGTTCAGACCGACCCAAGTCGCCTCTTGCCTGACGGGAATGAGGCTGTTCCTTGATAATCGAGGGATATTGGCAATACAATGTCCCCGCAAGTTACAGTATAGATTGGAATGGACAATGACAAGGCTCCTGTATATGAGCTGACTGGAATGTCGGGAACACGGTCGAAGGCTGCTGCCTTTGGCGACTTTGGTGCATAGTTATAATGATTTCCATCGGTAGCACTTGCTACTGATGAAAATACGAACGATAAGATAAATATCAAAAAATGCTTCATAACCTTACAATAAATTTCTTGAATATAATTAATTTCAATCTTCTAAAGAGCTTAATGACAACTTACGCTTACCATATTCCCTTATTATCTGCTCTTCAACTTCTTGATCGTACCACATAGTTGATTCCATATTAACATAATATGGAGAATTATCAATGAGCAACTCCAACAAAGCATTCACATCCTCGTCTTCGTTTTTCACCAATTCCATATTTATTGTTTGCTTAGGCAAATACAGACCATAATACCATACATCTTTCACCCCTTTTTCTAAGGTATCTGTTACGATCTTAGAATTTAAACGCTTCACTGTATCTAATATTTTACCTGCAAGCTCATGAGGTAACTTACACTTTTCCTTTACATATATAGAATCAAATGCATACTCTCCTTTAGGCAAAGGGCGGTGATAGAGCAACATACCATAATTTTTGAACATATCACCACATATTGTTTCTATAGAATCCTTCCCATTGAAAGATATTTGATATACTTTACCAGAACTCATATAAACATACAATTCACAAGCCGTTTTGGCGGTATCATGTTTACAACCTCCAAATAACAACGCTGCAAAAAACATATAAAATAAATATACTTTCTTCATAATCCACTCAAATATTATTGTTTAAACTAACTCGTTAAGATATCTTATTAATAATAAACTCTAACAGGAAGTCCATGCTCTCTCATCGACAATCTTATTGAATCGCGACCTTTACGCTGAATAAATGTCAACATTTTATTATTCATTAAAATCATAAACCTAAATATTTTTGTCCTTTTTTATTGCAAGCATTTATACGTTGCCACATCTTTAGAGAACTGATAGCCAATCCTTGGAGAATGAACGTCTGGTAATATTTGGGCTTTTGAGAAAGCACTAAAACTCATCAATATTACTAATACATATACATATATAGATTTCATAAGCTTTAAGTTATAGATTTCACTGCGAATATAATAAAAAAAAGTTGCAGCATCTTATTACACAAAAAAAATAAGGTTTTTTAATCAAGCGAAAAAGACATTCATAAGAGTAATATCTAACTCAACTTCCCTATTTGCGAAAGTTGAATTAACGCTATATGCCTTGGAGAGAAGATTTCTTCAAGCGTCAAGGGTGTTAAGGGGGTTAGTTGCGCATTTGAGGTTGATTTATTTTGTTACATTTAGAGTTTTATTATGATTTTCACTTTTATAACTTTCACGTTCTTAAGCTCTATTCATTTGGCGCTCAATACAATCCCGTTTAGTTTTTATTTTTCCTATTTTTATGGCTTCTGTCCAATGCTTTTATCAATCCAAGTGTTATAGAATCACGAGGAGGAATATTGTAGATTTCAATCAAGGCATTACGCAAATCCTTGTATATAGTATCATTGTCATAATACTCATTCATAACCATGGCATAAAAGAGGTCTTCTTTTTGTAGTCTTCCACCAGATAGTTCTTTTAATTTTTTATAGTCAATAACGTTTCTTTTATATATTATATTATACTTTATATTGCGTAACAAGCTATCTTTTGTCTGTGCCTTATCTACACTTTGCTCTGCAGAATCAGATTTAGGTAATGCCCTATAAATGCCACCCAAAAATAATCCAAAAACAAGCCCCAATACACAAATACGCCAATATTTTATTGTTTTCATCTTTTTTCCTCCATCATTTTTGCCATATTATAATACCATTCAGATTTTTCTTTATTTGCAGATAGAAGTATTCCTTGTCTATAAAATTCTGCTAACTTTCTTGCACATTGAGCATTCCCATGTTCTGCACCAAGAGCCAGATTTTGAATCAAGACGTGAGCTAAAAAAGAATGTTTAGCTAAAGCCTTAGTATCAACAACAAGTTCAAGGTCTGTAAATATATTAGAAAAAGCATCATTATTTGAAAATTTATTTGCCATAATCATAGAATAGTATGCTGATTCCAAACCTCCTCCTTTAATAGAAGCGAAATGATACATCAGAGCAATATAAGCATCTATATTACCATCTTTAATAACAGAATCCTGCTTTGAAACAAATGAAGTTGAATCTAACAAGAACATGTCATTATAACTTTTTGTGACAAAACTTTCTTTAGGTGCATTTTGTCTTATAATACCCGATTCCTCAGGCAACAACGCCAATAACACACCCAATACAAACATGAGAATAAAAATAATTATTTTTGCCATGATTTGCTAACTTTTAAATTGTTCACTAATACCTTTATCAGATTTGTCTTAATTTTAGGGTATATGGAGCCTGGTTGGTCATTAGAGCCATAAGATTGGTTTACGATTTCCTTTCCGTTCTTATAGCTCTTCCATGCCCCCTTATTATCAACAGAAGAGCCAAGATAAGCATAGGTCTTTCTATTTACCAATACAGAAATTGGATCAGTAGCACCTATTATTGTAATATTTTGGAAATGTTCATTACTTGATATTTTTTTAGCGAACTCCGACAAAGAACAGCTGTGCAAAACAATTGTAATAGGAGCTTTATCTTTTCGTACATTCCATAATGAACTGTTTTTATCCAAAAACTCCTTAAAATCTTCCGCACTTGTTACTTTATTTCCATTTAAAATTATAGATTTTTTGTCAATTGAGCCATGCGCCCAAATATTAATTACATTAGGATTATCCTTAAAATTCTTAAATTCTTCCCTTAATATCCAAACACCTCTTTGATTTTTAGGGAGAGCATCAATCTTTTCATGACCCTTAAAATCGGTATATTTCAGTGGATTTCCCCCACAATATCCATAAGGTGTATGTGGGGCATCCTTTTCCGCAAGTTTGTCCATATTG
>ERZ857629.3400-NODE-3400-length-13438-cov-3.000971_pt1 | contig 13438 bp, 12 predicted proteins | sample MGYA00519700_ERZ857629 | MGnify/ENA primary metagenome ERZ857629 (study PRJEB31778, sample SAMEA3449351) | human gut metagenome | biome: human gut; feature: human-associated habitat; material: faeces | place: United Kingdom | collected 2010/2012 ... | reverse complement strand
CACCTTCGTGGAAGATTTTTTGTTCGATTTCATTTTTTGCTTTTTCAACGGTTTCTTCAATTCTTACCGGGTGAATACGACCGTCCAAAACCAATTTTTCCAAAGCGGTTTTTGCGATTTCTCTTTTTACGGGGTCAAAGCAAGACAAAACAACTGCTTCGGGAGTATCGTCAATAATCAAATCAACCCCTGTCAAAGTTTCCAAGGTTCTAATGTTACGACCTTCACGACCGATGATACGACCCTTCATTTCGTCAGAGGGAAGTTGAACAACAGACACCGTTGATTCAACAACTTGGTCAATAAGACATCTTTGCATAACCGTTGTCAAAATTTCTTTTGCTTTTTGGTCAGCGTTTTCTTTAATTCTCATCTCGTTTTCACGGATAAGTTGGCTTGCTTCCTGTTGAAGATCTTGTTTCAATCTGTCGAGCAAAACCTTTTTTGCATCTTCGGAAGACATACCGGAAATTCTTTCCAATTCTTGAACTTCACGTTCAATCAAATCGGCAAGTTCATTTTCTCTCGAAAGAAGTTCGTCTTTCCTTTGTTCAAGTTTAGACTCTTTTTCAGAGATAGATTGCAATTTTTCATCAATAGTTGCTTCACGTTTCGAGAGTTTTTCTTCCGTTCTGGAAAATTCCTGACGACGTTCTTTTGTTTCTTCCGTCAAACGCTCTCTTTCATGTTTGACGGCATCTTTTGCAGCAATCAAGGCCTCTTTTTTAATAAGAGATTCTTTTTCGGCATCTGATTTAATCAATTTAAGATTTTCTTCTGAAACTCTTGAATATTTGTTGTACATCAAATATGACAAAAGAGCGAACAAAAGCGTTAATGAATTTAATACGATATCGGATAACGTTAAAGACATTCCGACTAAATTACCTGCGTTTTCGATTGTTCTATACCTCGTTCTTTCAATAATATCACATGCCCAAATGGGTTAAAAAGTATAAGAATAAGATTACCTTCACAAAAACCCTGTCATTGAATATCGGACAGTTGCTTGCGAAACAGTATTTTTAAGACTTTATTCAAATTTTCATATAAAATTATCCTGATTATACTTTTTATACCTTAATCATACATTAAAATATTTCTTTTAACAAGACAAAAATAATAATTATCAAACAAATAAAGCATAAATTTTACAAAAAAAATAAAAAATAGTAGACAAGGAAATATTTTTGATATATCCTTAATTCAGAACTGTTTGCCCCGGTGGCGGAATGGTAGACGCGTCGGACTTAAAATCCGATAGGGATAACACTCTGTGCCGGTTCAAGTCCGGCCCGGGGCAGATTAAAAAACCGCTCACAAGGCGGTTTTTTGTTTTTATAAACCCTACACCAAAAAACAACAAAGAACCTCTTACTCTGCAATATTTATATCCATTAAATCCTTTAATGAAATTTTTAATTCTCTTGAAATAAAATACAAACAATAGACCGAAGCACATTTTGCACCTTGTTCCAATGCACCTATGTATGTTCTGTCAACGCCGACATTATTTGCCAATTTTTCTTGCGACAAATTCAATTTTTCCCTGTAAAATTTAATCGCACCACCGATTTTTTTAGCAATCTTTCTTTTAATTGTTTTGTTTGTTTCCATAACAAATTCATTATGTCTTATATTCTATTAGTTATCTACATACTAAAAGACATATTTAAAATACTTTGTATTTACTTGTTGACAGTCATGTTTAAGCATGTAACATGCGACTAACAGACATAGTTGGAAAAGTAAATATGGCAAATGAAAATTTAAAAAAGGCAAAAAAATCTAAAAATGATGAATTTTATACTCAATATTCAGATATACAAAAAGAAATAAATGCCTATTTAGACTACAATCCGAAAGTTTTCAAAGATAAAACCATTTTATTACCTTGTGATGACCCGGAATGGAGTAATTTTACAAAATTTTTCGCTCAAAATTTTGAAAGATTCGGACTAAAAAAACTAATCAGTACCAGTTACGCAATTGAAAGTAAAAATCTTCAAAGTTACTGCCAACTGTCATTGTTAGAGCAAAACAGTTCAAGATTTGACGAAAACAAGACTAAAATAAAAGGTAAAATTTTTACATTAGAAAAGGATATTACAGGCGACGGAAAAATTAATATCGAAGATTTGGAATGGGACTATTTAGAAGGTGATGGCGATTTCAGAAGCAAAGAAGTTACCAAATTACGAAATGAAGCGGATATCATAATAACAAATCCGCCATTTTCTTTATTTAGAGAATTTCTTGAATGGTTATTTGAAACAGATAAACAATTTGTAATTATTGGGAACAAAAATTGCATTACATATAAAGAAACTTTTTCAAGAATTAAAAATAACAAAATGTGGGTAGGAAAAACACCAATGGGTACCGATTTGTTATTCAGAGTACCTGATGAAGATGAACTCAAACGAACAAAAAAAATTGGTAGCGGCTATCGTTTAATAAATGGTGTTGCTTTTGCTCGCAGTCAATCAATCTGGTATACAAATTTAGACCACGGCAAAAGACACCAACCTCTACAACTTATGACTATGCTTGATAATATAAAATTTAGTAGTCATAAAAGTATTAGAGAACATAAATATCCTAAATATGACAATTATGATGCAATAGAAGTACCTTTTACAGATGCAATTCCAAGTGATTATGATGGAGTTATGGGAGTGCCTATAACTTTTTTGGACAAATACTGTCCTGAACAATTTGAAATAATTGCATTGGGAAATTTGAACGGATTTAATCCAAATAAATATTATATCAACCCAATTTCGCATATAAAAGGGAAAGAAAACAAAAATGAAATGATTAATTCAGTCTTAACATTAAGAGGAGAAGATAAAAAGGGAAACTATTATACCGCAGATAATATTAATTACCATATTTTTGCACCTTATGCACGCATTCTAATAAAAAGAAAGGTTTCTAATGAAAACTAAATTAAGAACAGACATAACAGTTGAAGATATTTGCAAAGGTTTTATTTACAATGAATTAGAGGGCAAAGGTCTTTATGGATTAAACGGTCAACTTGTTATCCAACCCGAATATCAAAGAAATTATATTTATGCAGACGGCAAAAGAGATGTTGCCGTTATTGAATCTGTCTTAAAAGGGTATCCGTTAGGTTTAATTTATTTTACAAAAATTACAGAAAATAAATTTGAAGTTTTAGACGGTCAACAAAGAATAACAAGTCTTGGCAGATTTATTACCGAAAAATTTGCCGTAAAAGATGAAAACGGAATGGAGCAATATTTTACGGGCTTAGCAAATGAAAAACAAGAAAAAATATTAAAAACCCCTCTTTTAATTTATGAATGTGAAGGAACCGAAACAGAAATAAAAGAATGGTTCAAAACAATAAATATTGCAGGTATTCCTTTAAATATGCAAGAACTCAGAAACGCTATATATTCAGGTACTTTTGTTACGCTTGCAAAAGAAGAATTCAGCAATTCCAATAATTCTCAAAATCAAAAAAGAAGTGCTTATATCAAAGGTAATGTAAATCGCCAAGATTATCTTGAATGTGCTTTAAATTGGGTAAGTAAAGGTGAAATAGATAATTATATGTCAAAACACAGACAAGACAATAACATCTCAGAATTAAAAACATATTTTAATTCTGTAACAGATTGGATTTCAGGCATATTTTCTTGCGTTGAAAAAGAAATGCAAGGACTTGAATGGGGAAAATTATATGAAAAATATCACCAAAATTCATATAATGTTGAAGATGTTGCAAAGGAAGTTACAAAATTATATTCAGACTGTTATGTTAATAACAAAAGAGGAATATTTGAGTACATTTTAGGCGGAAAACAAGATACCAAATTATTAGAGATAAGAATTTTCGACAATGCAACAAAAAAATCCGTTTATACAAAACAAACAAAAGAAGCAGAAGAAAAAGGTACTTCCAATTGTCCGTATTGTGCAATTGGACACAATTCAAATAAAACAAAGATTTGGAAATTAGCAGAAATGGACGCAGACCACGTTGCGGCTTGGTCAAAAGGCGGCGAAACAAGTATCAGCAATTGTCAAATGTTGTGCAAATCTCACAATCAAGCAAAAGGAAACAAATAACCCTTATTTTCTTGTTTTTTCGTATTCTTCAAAAATTTTGACTGCTGAGGCAATTAAATTTTCACAAGGTCTTGCGGCATAATATTCTTCCGTTCTTTTTGAAGGAATATAGCCGTCTTTGTCCTCTCCCAACAATTCTCTGCAAATTATTGAGCCGTTTTCTTTTCTGAATTTTTCCGCCAAATCCTGAATTAGTTTATAGTGCTCTGTTTTTTTCTCGTCGTTATTATTCTCAAAATAACCATATTTCAGCCCTGCAACCATAAACATCGCACTCACGGCACCGCAAACTTCTCTTAATCTGCCCATTCCACCGCCAAATGATGAGGAAAGTTTCAATGCGGATACTCTGTCAAGCCCGCATTCCTCGCAAAAAACAAAAAGAACGGACTGTGCACAATTGTAACCGTTTTTAAAATATTCTCTCGATTGTTTTTCTTTTTCTGATTGTTCTTCCATAACAAATAAATTTTAGCACAAAAAACAATAAAAAAGGCGGCCTTTCAACCGCCCTTTATTTTTTGACCCAAACTATTGGGGCATATCTTTTACTGTCAATGCAATTCTGTGTTCTTGCGGAGTGAATTTCTTAATCATAACTTTCACTTCGTCGCCTACATTATAGATTGTGAACGGATTTGCATTTGCAGGTTCCATTTCGGAAGAAGGAAGAAGTGCTTCTACTCCGGGGAATATGTTAATGAATGTTCCGAAAGAAGTTACTTTGTTTACTGTACCTGTAATTACTTGTCCTTCTTTAAATTCATTTTCAATTTCTTCCCACGGATTGTCGCCCATTCTCTTCAAACTCAAAGAAATTCTCTTCAAATCGTTGTCAATTTTAAGGATTTTAACTTCGATTTCTTGACCGAGTTGGATAACATCTGACGGGTGTTTAATTCTTTGCCATGAAATTTCAGAAATAGGAAGAAGTCCGTCAACGCCGTTGATATCAACGAATGCACCAAAATTGGCAATTCTTACAACTTCACCTTTTACAATTGAACCTTCTTCAAGATTTACGATTACATCGTCAACAACTTTTTCTCTTTGTTCAGCAATTGCTTGTCTTTGAGAGAAAATAAGTTTGTTCTTTTGAGGATCTGCTTCAAGAATTTTAACTTCGATTTCTTGGTCAATCAAACCTTCAAACGGGCTGCCTGTTCTGAGTTGGCTTGCAGGGATAAAGCCTCTCAAATCTTCTGCTTCTGCAATTACGCCGCCCTTAACGATTTGAACAACTTTCGCCGTGATAGTTTCGTTGTTGAGTTTTGCATTTTGAAGATTTTGCCATGATTTTGCACAAGAAAGTTTTCTCAATGAAAGAATGATGCAACTGTCTTCTTTGTCAGTTTCTTCTCTCAATACGTAAAATTCTTTTACTTCGCCGACTTTCAAAGCATCTTCATTTTTTTCGGAAGAGTTTGAAATTTCTTTGTTAGGCAAAAATGCTTCCGTTTTTGCACCGATGTCTACCAAATAGCCGTCATTTTCTTTTTTTACAACGATACCTTTTACGATATCTGCAACTTGAAATTTGTAGTTATAACTTTCTTCAAGCAATCTTACAAATTCATCTTGTTCATTAATTGTTTGTTGTGTCATTTTAATGTCCTTCCTTTAATATTGTGATAATTTTTCATAAACTTTTTGTATAATATCGTCAGGTGTTGATGCGCCTGCCGTTATTGCAATGTTTTCCGATTTTTTAATCAAATCTTCATACATTGATAATTCTTCGTCTGTTTCTATGTGAATTGTCTGTGTAATTTCTCTCAAAATTTCTGCAAGATGAGAGGTATTGGCACTTTTTCTGCTTCCGACAACCACCATCAAGTCAGAAACTTCCGCTAAATCTCTCGCTTCTTTCTGACGCATTTGAGTGGATTTGCATATTGTATTGAAAATCTTGATTTCCTTTGCGATAGTTGTTAAATAGCACAATATTTCGTTCAAAGTTTCTATTTTTTGCGTTGTTTGAACAACTACGCCGATTTTCTTTTCTTCTTTTATTTTTTCTTCAATTGTTTTGAGAGTTTCAATATCGGGAACAACAAAAACATTTTCCCCAAACTGCTTTGCATTCGCATTAATAGCAACAACCTCGGGGTGTTCGGGCTTGCCGACAATAATAACGAGATAACCGTCTTTTGTAAGTTCAATTGCCCTTTGCTGAACCTTTTTAACGTCAGGGCAAGTTAAATCGACGATTTCAAAACCCTTTTCTTCAACGTCCTTGATAACTTCGGGAGATGCACCATGACTTCTGATAATACAAATTCCCGTTTCATCGCAAGGAAGTTCGTCTACCGTGTGAATACCCAGCGCTTCAAGTTCCTGAATAACGTGAGAGTTATGAATTAATTCACCCAAAACCCAAATTTTCGCCGAGTCATTTTCCATTTTTAATTTTTTAGTAGTTTCTACTGCCCTTTTAACACCGTAGCAAAATCCTGAATGTTTAGCAGTTCTTATAGTTTTCAGATTAATTCACATCCGTTCAATGAACTAACGGGAAGCCCGTCGTAGTTATAATGTAACACAAACAAATTTAACTTCAACCATATGTATGAAATAATTGTAAAGAATATGTAAAGGCATATTTTCCTCGTGGTAAACTTAAATTATAGGAAATATGAGGAGATTTATTATGATACCTATTATGGATTCAAAAAGACAATATGCAAAAATCGGTGATAAACTTGAAGAAGCAGTAGTTGATGTTATGCGTTCAGGTTCATATATTTTGGGTAAAAACAATAAGGCATTTGAAGAAGAAATGGCTGCTTATTGCGGAACAAAATATGCAGTAGCCTTAAACTCGGGAACAGATGCACTTCACGTTGCATTGAGAGCATTGGATATAGGAAATGGTGATGAAGTTATCACAACCGCTTTCACATTCGTTGCAACAACCGAAGCAATAGGTATCGTAGGTGCAAAACCTGTTTTTGCTGATATTAACAAAGACACATTTAACATTGACCCTGACAAAATCGAAGAATTGATTACACCCAATACAAAGGCAATTATCCCTGTTCACCTCTACGGACAACCTTGTGAAATGGATAAAATCATGGACATCGCAAAACGTCATAACTTGCATGTTATTGAAGATGCTTGCCAAGGTATCGGTTCTGAATACAAAGGTCAAAAAGTTGGTTCATTCGGAACATTTGGCTGTTTCAGTTTCTACCCGACAAAAAACCTCGGAACAATGGGCGATGGCGGTATGATTGTTACAAACGACGAAAAATTGCGTGATAGAGTTGTTGCTCTCAGAAACCACGGTGGTGCTGTTCGTTACTACCACGATGAAATCGGTGTAAATTCAAGACTTGATGAAATTCAAGCAGCAATTTTGAGAGTAAAACTTCCTTACATCAACGAATGGAACGCTGCAAGAAAAGCAAACGCAGAATATTACAACAAATTATTCGCAGGCTGTGAAGATATTCAAACACCTGTTGAACTTCACGATACAAAATGTATCTATCACCAATACACGGTAAAAGTTCCGAACAGAGATAAAGTGTTTGATATGATGAGAGAAAAAGGCATCGGCGTAATGCTTTATTACCCCGTACCGCTCCACATGCAAAAAGTTCACAAGTATTTGAACATTCCTGAAAATTCACTTCCTAACACAGTTGAAGATACAAAAACGGTAATGTCGCTTCCTATGTTCCCCGAACTCACCAAGGAAGAACAAGAAACTGTTGCAAATACATTAATCGAATGCGTTAAGGCTTGCAAATAGTTTAATTTAAAGCATTAAAAATGAAAAAGGAGAAGTTAAAATTTCTCCTTTTTTATTTGCTCAATTTATTCAAATTCTATAACGACAATTTCAGGAATACAGTTGTATCGTATCGGAATGATGCTGACACCGATACCTTTTGAAACAATCATTTTTTTGCCGTTTTCGACAATCAAATCTTTTGCGTATTTGTTAAAATATTTTGATGCGGTAAAAACAGGACCTATAACGGGAAATCTCACCTGACCGCCGTGGGTATGACCTGCAAGAGTAAGATTAACTTTCTCGGGAATTTTTGGAAACATATCGGGCGTATGGGTCAGCATAATAATGGGAGAATTTGTATTTTTCAAAGCCTTGTCTATATCGGGTTTTTGAGTCTGCATATCCTCTATGCCTGCAATATAAACCGTTTTACCGTTAATATTTAATTTTATATTTTCATTATCAAGAACTTTTATGCCTTTTTTAGAAAGTGCATTTGTAATTCTTTTTTCGTCGTACCAAATGTCGTGGTTGCCAAGGACAGTGAAAAAGCCGTGTTTCGACTCAACTTTGCTCAATTCTTCCGCAATTTCTTCAATTTGCATAGTAACATTTTTTGTATGACCTGCAACAAAATCCCCAACGCACAAGACCAAATCGGCATTTTCGGCATTGATAATATTTATTATGTCATTTAGCCTTTCTTTTTGGTAAGGTCTTAGGTGAAAATCGGCAGGAAAAACGATTTTAATCCCTTTCAAATCATTGTCCCGAATTTTATATCTTGTGATATTCAACATTGCAGGCTCAACGTAGTAACTGTAAAGACCGAATTTTACCACAAGAATTAAACCAATTATTACAAATATAAATATTAAAAACTTTTTCATAATCAAACCTTTTTTTATTATATACATTTTTTTCGTTTTGAAAACTTTTTACCTAAAACGAAACAAGATAAGACAACTAACTATGCAAAAACTGTTTTTTGTGTGTATAATGAACGAAAGAGGATACTTATGAAAAAATTAATTATAGCATTTTTATTTTCAATTATTGCAATTGCACCCGTTATGGCAGAAGAAGTTTTTACATCAATAGAAGAAAGCCCTATCTGCACGGTTAAACTTGAACCCGTCAGATACGTCAGTGCAGGGCATATTTTGGTAAAAACATACGACGAAGCAGTTGCGTTGAAAAAAAGAATAGACAAAGGCGAAAGTTTTGAAGAACTTGCAAGAGAGTATTCAAAATGCCCGTCCGCACAAAGAGGCGGTGCACTCGGAATGTTCGGCAGAGGACAGATGGTAAAACCTTTTGAAAACGCTGCCTTCAACCTTCAAATCGGACAAGTTTCAGAACCTGTAAAGACAGAATTTGGCTGGCATTTGATTAAAGTTTACAACAGGAAATCATAATGAAAAACTTTGAATACACAATGGAAAAAGAAATATTTGAGCAGCCACAGGTTATCGAAAATCTGCTCAACGAATATATTTCAAAAGACGGAAAAATCCTTTTCGACATACCCGACAAAGCGCAAAAAATCTGTTTTGTAGCGAGCGGTTCGTCTTACCATTGCGGAGTTATTGCGGCAGAAATGATGAAAACCTCGCTCGACCTTGATGCGGAAGCATTTTATTCAGGCGAATTTTACATGTCCGACAAGGCAAATTGGGATAAAAGGCTTTTCGTTTTCATTTCTCAATCAGGGGAAACCTCGGACACACTTTCTGTTATGAAAAGAGTGCTTGAAAAAACCGACAATACTTTGTGTATTTCAAACACTGAAAACTCCACAATGTGGAATTTGGCAAAGTATAAAATCCACACAATGGCGGGAAAAGAAGAAAGTATTGCTTCAACAAAAGCACTTTCTGCTCAACTTTTTTGTGTAATGCTTTTGATTTTGGGAGTTCGTCAAAAGCAAGGCGAAAACATTTCAAGAGAAATAGAAAATTTAAAAACCTTGCCTGCTTTTTTGAGAGAAGAACTTAATTCTCACGAATACGTCAAACAAATTGCAAAAAATCTTGTTGAATACGACAGCATAGAAATTTTGGGCAGCAGAATTTTCTACGGTCTGGCAAAAGAAGGGGCTTTAAAAATAAAAGAAACCTCTTATATCAACACAACCGCATACCCGTCAGGCGAATTTATGCACGGACACGTTGCAATTTTGAACAGAAAATCTGCAGTTATAATTCTCGTTGACGAAATAAATCACGGAATTTGCATAAACAATATTAAAAAAATCAAACAATCTTACACACCGTATTTGGTTACAGTTGCAGATAAAAACGCTCCCGATTATTTTAGCGAATTAAGCAATAACCACGTGAAAATCAACACAAATAACGAACTTCAAGCAATATACGGAATGCTCATATTTTTACAATTGACCGCATTTGAATGTGCAAAACTCCTCGGCAGAAACATAGACAAACCGATTGGTCTAAGCAAAGTTGTAAGAAACTAATCTATAGGACGTTTTGGAATTTCTTTTACCCAATAACAGAAAATTAACGGAATACAGGAAATCGCAATAAGCGCCTGCAAAATTCCGACTTTATCCGCAAAAAATCCCAAAACGGGAAGCATAACGCCCACAACGCCCCACGTAAATCCGCCGACAACGCCTGATATCATACTTGTGTGCTGAGGAAGCAATTTCTGCGACATTACTACATTTATAGGCTGAACGGTGAAAATTAAAAATCCTATTGCACCGTATAATAAAATTGCTATGTAAATATTTCTGCTGATAAACCAAACCGTCGCCAACGCCAGCGGAAGTATTGACAGGAACGACAAATAGAACGTATTTCTGCTGCCGATATATTTTTCAATTTTGGGGGACAAAATCATTCCGGCAGTAGACGTTGCAAGAAAAACACAGCCGATAATCCCTATTTTTGTAGCGTTGAAGCCGATACTTTTCCAGTAAAACGGCATAATCATTGTGAAAGAAGAAACAATAATTGATTTTACGATTGAAGAATAAATCAAAATTCTTTCAAGTGAATTTGAAAAAATATCTCTTAAAACCTCTCCGAGAGGGGTTTTATGTTTTTTAACCGAACTATCACAAGAAACTTTTGGAACAAAAAAGAACATTGAGAAAGCAGTCAAAATTCCGACCACTGAGGTGTAAATCAAAACCGTTTCATCAAACATATCGTATAATCTTGTGGCAATGAGCGCCCCTACCCCGTAAGCAAAACTGCCCATACTTAAAAATATTCCCATGTTCAATTTTGACTGTTCGGAATTTTTGCAAAAAAGAGGCACAAAACTTGTCGATTGAGGATGATAAAATCCGACCCCGATTTCCCCGATTACAATAGCCAAAGTCAAAGCCAAATAACTTTTTGCAAGCCCCATCATCGGAATAAAAATTGACGCAATAATTATGCCCCAAAAAATGAAAAATCTTTTTTGACACCTGTCTGCAAAATACCCGAAAACAGGTTGAAGCAGGTACGAAGAAACGTTCGCAATACTTATAATTGTCATAGCGGCAGCCATTTCAACGCCGATTTTAGCGGTTATAAACGGCAACATAGGGGCGATAAAGCCGGGGTAACAGTCTATGATAAAATGTGAAAAATGAAGCCAATTGACTGCTTTTATGTTGTTTTCCGCCATTGAATATCTACCCTATTTGTTTTTAAACTGTCTTAAACCTGTTGTTATCATTGTCATTTCATACTTGTCAACGGCTGCAACAACCTCTTTATCACGCTTTGAACCAGCAGGTTGAATAATACCCGCAATACGAGCCTGAGCGGCATCATAAATTCCGTCAATAGTGGAAATAAAACCGTCCGTTGCAAGAACTGCATCTTTTGAATTTTCACACGCCTTGTCTAACGCAGAATCTATTGCATCAATTCTGTTGGGCTGACCTTGTGAAATGCCGACCGTTCTCATATCTTTGACAACTACTGCTGAGTTAGAACGAGTGTATTTTGAAACCTTCCAAGCAAAAACCATATCCTCAACCATTTCAGCAGTAGGCTTTTTCTTGCTTACAACCTTGAAGGTATTTTTAGCAAGTTCAGCATCATTAACATCTTGAACAAGCGTACCGAAAGGAGTTTTAATAATTTCTCTTGTTAAATATGACTTGTAATCCTTTAACGGAGTAAGAATTTTGATAAGTTTCAAATTCTTTTCTTTGAGCATTTCAAGCGCTTCTTCATCAAAATCGGGAGCAATAATAACTTCTAAAAACATTGATGTCAGCATCTTTGCAAGTTTCACATCAACTTTCTTTGAAAAAGCGGCAACACCGCCAAACGCACTGACGGGATCACAATCAACCGCCTTAGAGTAAGCATCTTCGAGAGAAGATCCGAGTGCAACCGCACAAGGCATAGCATGTCTTGTGATAACGGCAGCGTTAACATCATAAAATTCTGACGCAATAGCCGTTGCAAGGTTGATGTCCAAAATATTGTTGTAAGAAATTTCTCTGTTTGCAATGACTTCGTAATTCAACATGTCGGAAGTGTATAACTCTGCCTTTTGGTGAGGGTTTTCACCGTATGCTAAATTCATTGTTTTAGCCTCGGAAACAAAAATATAATCATTGTCCTCGTCAAAAAGTTTGACTAAATCACTGTTAACCTTGCAAATTTCAAACATTGCCTTTTTAGCAAACTCTTTTCTGAAATCATCACTGATACCGTTTTTTAAAGCGGTTTCAACGGATTTGTACTGAGAAGGCGAAGTAACAACAAGCGTGTTGTCGTATTTTTTAGCAAACTTTTGGAGAATTGATAAACCTTCCGTGTCAAAGTTTTTAAGGATTTCAGCCTCGTCCATGTCCTTGTTTTTGTACATAGCCAAAGGGAAAAAATTACAAATAACAATGTCAAAATCACCGTTATTCCAATCAAATTTTTGAGCATTTATACCGGATTCAGCAATAAAATCATACGATTTGTCCGTTGCAACAACTTCAAAATCGAACTTTTCCGCTAAATTTTTTGCAAAATCAATAATACCGTCATTATCAAATACATTTATTAAAACTCTGTTTGCCATATTTTTCCCCTCTCGGGAAAATGATACCACAAACAAACAACAAGACCGACTAAAAAAGGAAAGTTTTATATCGTTAAGTTTTGTTAAGTAAAATATATATCAAAAAGTCAATTTTCAGAGAGAGAAATACTTTATATAGACATAGAGAAGAGGACAAGGAAATGATTAAAGCATTATTAAATTTCGTAAATAGAAGACAAAGAAAATTTTCACCGCTTTATGTAATCAATATGTAATTTAGATTGCGAGGCTCGAATATGTCGGGTCTGATTTGGCAATATAAATGACGAAGGAATGACGAAGGCTGAATTGAGCCGACGTCGATAAAAAAGATTTAAATTAACTCTCTCTCAATTAATTTTTTAAAACTCTCTCACTCTCTCAAAAATTTTAGCCCTCATTCGAGGGCTTTTTTTTGGCAACAAGTTGCCTTTCTGTTTTGGAGTATATGTTTCATTTTACAAATATTTCTCTGTCATTCTGAACTGCGGATTTTGTGTAGTGCGAAGCGAAGCGTAGACACGAAGTAACAAAATG
>ERZ857629.3398-NODE-3398-length-13441-cov-2.418123_pt1 | contig 13441 bp, 8 predicted proteins | sample MGYA00519700_ERZ857629 | MGnify/ENA primary metagenome ERZ857629 (study PRJEB31778, sample SAMEA3449351) | human gut metagenome | biome: human gut; feature: human-associated habitat; material: faeces | place: United Kingdom | collected 2010/2012 ... | reverse complement strand
CCTGTCACGCAGGGGGTCGCGGGTTCGAGTCCCGTCCATACCGCAAAAGAGTGAGTTTAACGACTCGCTCTTTTGTTTTTCTTGTATCTGTGCTACAACGGTGGATTCAGTAAATTTTATTCTTGTATAAATAGTTTATATGTTTGTATCGAGAAAAGTGAATCAATCGTTTAATTCAATTCTAAACATATTATGAATAACGATAGTGAACAACGAATAGTAAGCCGCAAAGTCCGATTGTCGAAAATTGCGAAATCTGAAAAACGAGAAAATAATAAAGTGAGAAGGTGGAAAATCGCCTTTTTTTGCGTTCTTACCATTTTGTTTCTCGTTGCAGGATGTTCTTTTTACAAGATTTTAGACCAAGCGATATCTTTGGATTATATGCAACAAGGTTATTCTTGGACCGAACATGATTTGGAGCAAATCATAGAGATAATAAACGAAACCGATTTGACAAAATCCCAAATAAAAAATGCACTCGGAGACCATATGTTTTATCAATTTATGGATTTCGATTCCGATACTGTGGAGCTTGAAAGAGTTCAGTTGATTTTTGATGATAATAGGCTGAAAACCATCTCCGATAGATGGTAGAAAGTAGATTATTGCGGTTCTGACAAAACGAAGCCAAGTGCTTTAATTTTATGGTGCGCGATTTGCAAACAGAGACAGGGATAATGTCTTGCAATGCACTTTCTGTCTGTTATTCTGCCGTTTGTCGCGTTCACTGTTCTGGCCGTCGCTTCGGAGCGTGGCGGAACGGTTGCAGGTACGGTGAGGGGTAGGGATGACAGTGTCGTTGCGGGGGCATCGGTGGAGTTGATGCGCGGCGGAGGTGCTCTGACGGATGAAAACGGAGCGTTCGTTTTCGCGGATATGCCTGCCGGTCGGAATATGGTATATGTCAGCGCCGATGGATATTCCGGCTATTCCTCCGATTATTTCGAGATACATTCCGGCGACACGGTGGTGCTGGATATACGGTTGAGGGATAAGACGGTCTTGGTGCAGTCAGTATCGGTGACTTCTTCGCCGATAGTTGCGAAACAGGACGCGCCTGTGTCCATGCGCCGGTTCGTCTCACGGGAGCTGACCGCCATGCCCGGTGCCAATCTGGATGTCTCGAAAGTGGTGCAGGCCATGCCCGGGGTGGTTCCGGTCTCAATGGCCGGCAGAAACGATTTGCTGGTTAGAGGCGGCGGGGCCAATGAAAACAGGTATGTTCTCGACGGTATCGAGATTCCCGTTTTGAATCACTTCGCCGTGCAGGGCGGCTCGGGCGGCAATGCCTCGATAGTCAATACGGAGTTGCTGCAATCCGTGGACTTTTACACGAGCGCCTTTCCCGTGCAGTATTCCAACGGATTGAGCTCCGTACTCAGTATGAGCATGAAGACTGGAAACAGCGAACGTTTCGGCGGCAAGCTGACCGTCGGAACTTCGGATGCTGCGTTGATTGTGGATACGCCTGTTTCGCGCAACGGCAAAACGACGCTTATAGCCTCTTACCGGCGGAGCTATTTGGATGTGCTGTTCAGAATATTGAAACTGCCGTTTCTTCCCGTATATAACGATTGCCAGTTCAAAATCTCTTCTAAACTCTCCGAGCGGGACGAGGTGTTCGTGCTCGTGCTCGGTTCTTTCGACCGCAATCGCCTGAATGCCTCCTTGAAGATTGACGACGAGAGCCGCAAGTATATCCTCGGTTATTTGCCGGCAAATAATCAGTGTAGCTATGTGATAGGTGCGGGATACAGGCGCCGCATAAAATCGGGAGTGATAAGTGCGACGTTGAGCCGCAACTTTTTCAATAACTTGCTCTACAAACACTTGAATAACGAAAAGCGAGAACCGGAGATTTTGAACCTGAATACGACCGAAGCGGAGTACAGGGCCAGATTCACTGCCGAATTGTGGGACGTTTCCGGATTCAGAATCACCGTCGGCGCCGGCGTCGGCTACGGCAGGGCCAATAACCGTTTCAAGAAGCCCGCCGCATCGCGGGCCGAAATTGCAACCGAGGTCAGAAAAAGCAGAGTAGGGGTGTGGCGATACGAAGCATTCGCCGGCGCGGGCAGAAGTTTCGCTGGGGGCAAGGTGTCCCTTTCCGCCTCGTTGAGAATGGAAGGTATCGGATATTCGGCTCTTACGTCCAATCCCCTCGGACAGTTGTCGCCCCGTATTGCGATAGGAATCAGGCCTGTCGAGAAGCTGGAAATAAACATTTCCGCCGGACGATACTATCAGGAACCTTCCTACACCATGCTGGCATACGAATCCGGTGACGGGTCTTGGCATCAGAAACAGCACCTGAAATATATGGCGGTGAATCATTATATCGCCGGTATCGGTTTCAAAGCCACGGCGCTTTCGCTCCTGTCGTTAGAAGTCTTCTACAAGCAGTATTCGCGTATGCCGGTGTCGATGCTCGATTCGCTGCCGGTATCCACGGCGGATTTTGCGGACTATATCGTCGGCGATGTGCCTGTGAAATCCGTCGGCAAAGGGCGGGCTTACGGTCTCGAACTCTCATACCGCAGTTTCGATTTGAGGAGCGTGGCGATAAACCTTTCCTATACGCTTTTCCGCTCGAAGGTGGATTTGTACCGCCGCGGAGAAAGCGCTCCCTCGCCGTTCGATGTCGGGCATATTCTGAATGTCTCGGCCATTTGCGATTTGGGCAAGGGTTGGAGTTTAGGAGCGAAGTGGCATATTACGGGCGGCTATCCCTATACGCCTTACGACGAGAACATGTCCTCGCTTGTATGGGCGTGGGATTTGCGGGCAAGACCCTATCATGATTACGACGCTTATAACGGCATGCGCTCGGCTCCGTATCACCAGCTCGATTTGCGGGCCGAGAAGACATGGGTGTTGAAGGGCTGGAAAATATCCGTATATGCGGACATTCAGAATGTCTACGACTATAAGGCCGAAGGCCAGCCGATTCTGATGCCGGTGCGCGACAAGAACGGCGATTACATGCCCGATCTGTCGAACCCCGGACACTACTTGATGCACAGCGTGCCGCGCGATGTCGGCGGAACCGTTCTTCCCACCTTAGGCGTTTGCCTGAGCCTATGACATCGTACCGCACCGCAGATTATGGAAAACGTGTAAAAAAACCGAATCCACAAAGGGACTCGGTTTATATATTGGAAGTGTATAGACTACAAGAATATCGTTTTGCCGCTCAGACGGCTGTTTTCGGCCTCGTAGCAAACGATATGACTTTCCACAGATTGTTCTATCGTCGTGCGGAGTTCGCTTCGGTCGTTGTCCAAGACTGCGCCTATGAAATCCTCTATGATGTTCAAATCGGCTCCGGCGTGGAAAGGCTTGCCTGTCAAATCGGAGAAATCGAACACCTGAACCGTGTTGTTGCGGAATTTGCGCACGCGCAGCGTCGTTTCGTCGCCGTCTATTTCGCCGTATGTCATCTTGATGTGCGTCGAACGGAAATCGTCCAGCGTGAATGCGTTGGCTACGAACGATATGGTCGTCTGGTCGGCGAGTTCGAGGTTGAGAACCTGATGGTCGGCCACGTCGTTGTCGCAGTGGTAGACGCATCGTCCGTAAGGGCCCTCGGCGAGTTGCTTGTCTATTACCTCGTCTATCGTACTGCCGCGGGGAACGTCGAAGTTGCCAATCCACAGTTTGCGGTTCTTGTACAGGTCCACGGCCGAGAAAGGACAGCTTTTTTCGATAGAGCAGTTTATGCACCGCTCGGCGCTCCCTTCCGGCGCATTCTCCTTACGGAACCAGCGCAGCGAACCGAAAGAGCTGACTTTCGTACACTTGGAGCCGCACAGCCACAGCAGAAAGTCTATGTCATGGCAGCATTTGGCGATTAGCATCGGATTCGTTTTCTCGGCTCTGTTCCAGCTCCCGCGCACGTAACCGTGCGTGGTCCGGTCGAGATTGATTTCGGCATAATGATTTATGGATACGATTTGTCCGAGTTCGCCGGAATCGACCACCTCCTTGATTTTCATGAAGTACGGGTGGAATCGCAATACATGGCACACCCCTACCAACACGCCCTTGCGCTTTGCGTTTTCCAAAATGGCGAGGCACTCTTCGCGGGTCTGTGCGATAGGTTTTTCGAGCAGGACGTGATACCCCGCATCTATGGCTTTCATGCAGGGAACGAAATGCTTGTCTTCGGGCGTTCCTATGATTACCGCATCGGCCGGAACCGGAGTTTTGAAAAAATCTTCATAAGAGGAGAAGCATGCGCTTTGCGGAACATAGAATTTGCCGGCCAGATTTTCTCTGCGAATATCCACAGGTTCCACTATACCAACGAGTTTGAGCCTGTCGGGATGCAATACGGCATATTCCAGATATTTGTTCGTGCGGTTGCCTGCACCTATTACGACGATTTTTACCGGAGTGCTTGTCATTTTTCCGTAGAAATTTTTTGATAAAACGACTAAAACGCCTGCAAAGATATAAAATAAAACATATTTATAATATAATTCACAATCGTTTTTGTTCCCCGCGCGGAGCCTTGCCGCGAGAACTGCATGATAATGAATGAATACGGGGCGCGCGGGAAAAATATATATTTGAAAATTATTTAAAATCGTGCAAAAGAAATGGGCCGGCAGGTTAATTTCAATCTCTTTTTAGTATATTTGCATCGTTGTAACGAAACGATATCTCCCCTTTTATGAGCGATATTATCAAACACGAATGCGGCATAGTGCAAATCCGGCTATTCAAACCGCTTTCATATTATAAAGAAAAATACGGTACGGCGGCCTATGGACTCAACAAACTCTATCTGATGATGGAGAAGCAGCACAACCGCGGTCAGGAAGGCGCGGGTATCGCCTGCATAAAATTGGAGGCCAAGGCGGGAGAGGAGTACATATTTCGCGAGAGGGCCGAAGGCAGCGGTGCCATTGCCGAGGTTTTCGCCGCAGTGAACAAGGCCGTAAGCGCAGCGATGACATCGGACACAATAGACGGAAACCTGCCTTTTATGGGGCAGTTCTACATGGGGCACCTGCGTTACAGCACAACCGGCCGTTCGGGAATTTCCTACGTGCATCCGTTTCTGCGCCGCAACAACTGGCGCTGCCGGAATCTGTGCCTTGCGGGCAATTTCAATCTGACCAATGTAGACGACATTTTCGACAGTATAGTTGCTGAGGGGCAGCATCCGCGCAAAAATGCCGATACGTTCATCATGCTCGAACAGCTGGGATGCCTTCTGGACGAACAGTGCGAACGACTTTATAGAAAATTCTCCGACGAAGGGTACAGCGCACAGGCTCTCAACGACAAGGTGGAGGAGTATCTGGATTTGGAGTCTATTCTGGGCAAGGCATCCGATACATGGGACGGCGGCTATGTGATAACCGGCGTGACCGGCAGCGGCGACAGTTTCGCATTGCGCGACAAGTGGGGCATACGCTCGGCGCATTATTACATAGACGATGAAATTGCGGTAGTCGCATCCGAAAGAGCCGTCATTCAGACAGCCATGAACGTTCCGACGGACAAGGTTCGGGAATTGCTACCCGGACAGGCTCTGATAATCAAACGCAACGGCGAGGTAAAACTCTCGCGGATACACGAACCGCACAATCCGCGTCCGTGTTCCTTCGAGCGGATATATTTCTCGCGCGGCAGCGATGCGGACATTTACCGCGAACGCAAACTTCTCGGCAGGCTTTTGGTGGATTCCATTCTTCGGGAAGTGGATTACGATATGGACAATACCGTCTTCTCGTTCATCCCCAACACGGCCGAGGTGGCTTACTACGGAATGATGGAGGGCTTGAACGACTATCTGAATGATTTGAAGCTAAGCAAGATATTCGCCATCGGGGAGAACGTCACCCGCGAACAGCTCCGCTCCATAATATCACGCACGGTGAGAACCGAGAAACTCGCCATAAAGGACATAAAGCTCAGGACTTTCATCGCAGAGGGCAACCGCCGCAACGATTTGGCCACCCATGTCTACGACATCACCTACGATTCCATCGTTCCCGACAGGGACAATATCGTGGTTATCGACGATAGCATAGTGCGCGGCACCACGCTGAAAATGAGCATTATCAAGATACTTAGCCGTCTGAACCCGAAGAAAATCGTGGTCGTTTCCTCTTCGCCGCAGGTGCGCTATCCGGACTGTTACGGCATAGACATGTCGCACATGGAGGAGTTCATCGCATTCAATGCGGCCATAGAACTGCTCAGACGCGATTGCAGGGAGGATGTCATAGACGGCGTGTACGAGAAATGCAAGGAAGCTCTGGCCCGCGGCGGGGCGGATATGCCGAACTGCGTCAAGGAGATTTACGATTCGTACTCTTACGACGAAATATCGCGTCAGATTGCGAAAATGGTTACGCCGGAAGACTGCCCCTGTCAGGTCAGCGTGGTATACCAGACCATAGAGGATTTGAACAAGGCGTGTCCGGCCAACAACGGAGACTGGTATTTTTCCGGAAATTATCCTACTCCGGGCGGCAATAGATTGGTGAACAAATCGTTCGTCTCGTACTACGAACGTTTTGTCGAGAAATAGATTCGAACACATAAAAAATACAAATGCTATGCAAAGCAATTACAAATTACACAAAGAGGGTGGATTGATACCCGATGCTGAGCCGCTCGATATCATACGCCGTTACGAACGTATGAACACCACGATTCTGGAAACGGAAGCCGAGGGTGCGGATTACGTGTCCGACATTATTCTGAATGCCGTTAAGCGCAGCAACGAAAAAGGCGAAAAATTCGTTTTGGGCATTACGACGGGCAAATCGCCGCTCGGCATATACCGCCGTCTGGTGGAGAAATACAATGCCGGCGGAGTAAGTTTCGCCAACGTGTCGGTGTTCTCGCTCGACGAGCTGTATCCGATTTGTCCGAAACACCATTTGAGCCGTAATTACCTTATCCACGAAGAGTTCCTCAATCATGTGGACATCAAGCCCGAGAACGTATTCATTCCCGACGCGGAGATAGACATAAACGGAGTGCACGACTTCTGCACGCGCTACGAGGAGAAAGTCGCGGAACTCGGCGGCATGGACCTGATGATTATCGGCACCGGCGTACAGGGCCAAATCGGTTACAACGAACCGGGAACGTTCTTCAACAGCAAAACGCGTCTGGTCGCGCTGAACAACTCTTCGCGGGCAAGCGTTGCGTCGATGTTCTCCGGCGAGGAAAACATTCCGAACAAGGCCATTACGATGGGACTCGGAACAATCATCAAGGCCAAGCGTATAGTGTTGGTGGCTTGGGGCGAGGAGAAGTCCGCAGTCATCGGAAAAATCGTCGAGGGCGACATCACTCCCGACATTCCAGCGACCTATTTGCAGACGCACCCCGATACGGAAGTGGTGCTCGACGAGACTTCGGCCCAAGAGCTTACACGAGAAAAGACGCCGTGGCTGGTCGGAACCTGCGACTGGCAGCCCAAGTTCGTGCGCAAAGCGGTGGTTTGGCTCTGCCAGAAAGTCGGCAAACCGATTCTGAAACTCACCTACAAGGATTACATAGACAACAACCTCGGTCAACTGCTCGACAGTCAGGGTACCTACGATTCGATAAACATCAGGGTATTCAACGACTTGCAGCATACGATTACCGGCTGGCCGGGCGGCAAACCCAACGCCGACGACTCTACACGTCCCGAGCGTTCGAAACCGTATCCGAAGCGTGTGGTAATCTTCTCGCCGCATCCGGACGACGATGTGATTTCGATGGGCGGAACGTTCTGCCGTCTTGTTGAGCAGGGGCACGACGTGCACGTAGCCTATCAGACTTCGGGCAACTATGCCGTGCACGACGATGTGGTTTTGCAGTCGCTCGACTCGGCACGCGAATGCGGATTGGGAGACCGTTACGAGGAGATTATGGCCATCATCTCGGCCAAGAAGAACGGCGAGCCGGAACATCCGGTGCTCATGAAACTCAAAGCGGCGATTCGTCGCAGCGAGGCCAAGGCCGCATGCCGTCATTTCGGTGTAAATCCGGCCAACATCCATTTCCTCAATCTGCCGTTCTATGAAACCGGCGGTTTGAAGAAGGGCGAACTCACGCAGACCGACATAAACATCATCGTGAAACTGCTGCGCGAAGTGCAGCCTCATCAGATTTACGCTGCCGGCGACCTTTCCGACCCGCACGGCACGCACCGCGTGTGCATCGAGGCGGTTCTCGGAGCTATGGAAATCGCGAAGGACGACGCATGGGTCAAGGATTGCACGTTCTGGCTCTACCGCGGCGCATGGCAGGAGTGGGATTTGGACATGGTGGATATGGCCGTGCCTCTGAGCCCCGACGAAGTGATAAAGAAACGCCACGCCATTTACCGCCACCTCTCGCAGAAGGATATAGTCCCGTTCCCGGGCGCGGATGCGAGAGAGTTCTGGCAGAGAGCCGAGGACCGCACCCAGAACACGGCCCGCATATACGACGGACTCGGCATGGCCGAATATCAGGCGATAGAAGTATTCGTAAAACTTAATTTGGAGAAATAATCATGAGACTCATAATCGAACCTACCGGCAAGGAAGTGGCCGCATGGGCCGCGGCGCATATCGCCGAGTGCATAAACGAACATCAGAAAAAGAGCGAGCGTCCGTTCGTGCTGGGACTTCCCACCGGCTCGACGCCTTTGAAAACCTATGCGGAGCTTATCGAACTCTGCAAGGCCGGTAAAGTATCTTTCAAAAACGTGATTACGTTCAACATGGACGAATACGTGGGTCTGCCCGAACAGCACCCTGAAAGCTACCATTCGTTCATGTGGAAGAACTTTTTCAGCCACGTGGACATCAATCCCGACAATGTGAATATTCTGAACGGAAATGCCGCCGATTTGGAGAAGGAGTGTGCAGACTACGAGGCTAAAATCGAGGCCGCAGGAGGCATCGACCTGTTTATGGGCGGTGTTGGCAACGACGGTCACATAGCGTTCAACGAACCGTTCTCGTCGCTCAATTCGCGCACCCGTCAGAAGACCCTTACCGAAGATACGATTATCGCTAATGCGCGTTTCTTCGACGGCGACGTGAATCTGGTCCCGAAAACCGCTCTTACGGTCGGCGTGGGTACTGTGCTTTCGAGCCGTCAGGTGATGATTCTTGCAACCGGTTATGCGAAAGCCCGCGCCGTGCAGCACGGAGTGGAGGGCAGCTACAACCACAGCTGGACAATCAGCGGGTTGCAGGTGCATCCTAACGGAATTCTGGTTTGCGACGATGCTGCGGCCAGCGAACTCAAAGTTTCGACCTATCGTTATTTCAAGGATATAGAGAAGAATAACTTGTAGCCTTGCCGCTGCACTCTTTTCAAGGACGAACAATGAGAAAAGGCATTCTTACGATACTTGCCGCTTTGTTCGTCCTTTTCTGTTCGACGGCCCAGACGCGCTGGTCGATAGAAAAGGACGGAACGGTGCATTGGCATGCCGGCGGGGTGCTTCCGCATTCCGACCATAGCTCCCGAAACTGAGCGGCGACAGCATCTCCGCCGTAATTCGTTACGGTGTTGCGGCCGACGGAAGTTTTGCAATGGACCGTTCGGTGGTTTTTCCCATGCTCCGAACCGTTCCCAATAATACTCACGCTTCACTGACGCAGCGCGTGGCAATGGATGTCGCGCGTCTTGTAACGGTCGGTTCGCTTCCGCTCATCGAGGAAAAGTGTCTCGATGTGTCCTTGAACGGGGCAATCGAGGTCCTGAGCCGTTTCAGCGTAGGACGGGAGAATATCGGGACATCCCGCGGCGGTTCGAGACCTGCCGTCGAGTTGCGCCGCGTTATCTTTCCGTCGGTGGACAAGCCTGTCTTATGCGAGATATACACTCTTAAAAACATTTCTGGAAGAGACATCACGGTGAATATTCCCCGAACCGTCTCGACATACGTAACGGCCCCCGAGCGCGGAGTGGACGGTAGCTATGCGGTGGAACTGAACGTAGTCGGCGCTGGCAGTTACAGTGTCGCTCCGGATGCGGAGTCGAGTTTTTACGCTACCGTACAGGGACGCATGATTTCGGAAAAGCCGCGCACGGTCGATGTGCCGGAGGAGTATGCGGCGCGAATGAATTTCATAAGGGAGATGGACAGCCGTCTTGTGCTGCATACGCCGGATTCGGTTATGAATACCGCGTTCCGCTATGCAAAAATACGCGCATCGGAGAGCATATTCAAAACCCGAGGCGGATATATGCACTGCCCCGGAGGCGAGTCGTACTATGCTGCCATTTGGGCTAACGATCAGGCGGAGTACGTGAATCCGTTCTTCCCGTTTTTAGGATACGGCAAGGGCAACGAATCTGCCCTGAATGCGTTCCGCCATTTCGCGAGGTTCATGAACGACGATTACCGGCCTTTACCCAGTTCGATAATCGCCGAAGGTCTGTACACGTGGAACGGTGCCGGCGACCGCGGCGATGCTGCCATGATAGCTTACGGAGCCGGACGGTACGCCTTGGCTTCCGGCGATAAAGATGTCGCTCGGGAACTGTGGCCGCTTATCGAGTGGTGTTTGGAGTATTGCCGCAGGAATATCGATGAAAACGGTGTGGTGCGTTCGCGTACCGACGAATTGGAAGGACGCTTTCCTGCCGGCGAGGCGAATCTTTGCACCTCTTCGCTTTATTACGACGCGCTCATTTCCGCGGATTACCTTTGCAGAGAGCTCGGTATACGGAACGACTACCGTCGTCGGGCTGTTACGCTGCGCAGGAATATAGAATCGTATTTCGGTGCGGACATGGGCGGTTATGAGACCTATCGCTATTACGACGGCAACAAGGTTCTGCGTGCATGGATAGCCATACCGCTGACCATGGGCATAGACGAAAGAAAACAAGGAACGACCGACGCCCTGCTTTCAAAGAGGCTGTGGAGCGAAAACGGAGTGCTGACAGCCGAGGGCGACGCTACGTATTGGGACCGTGCGACGCTTTACGCGTTTCGCGGAATCATGGCCGCAGGTCTGACGGACAGGGTGCTGGACTACTTGTCGAACTATTCGCGCAAAAGACTTCTGGGCGAACATGTCCCGTATCCGATAGAGGCTTTCCCCGAGGGCAGCGGACGTCACCTGTCTGCCGAAAGCGGACTTTATTGCAGGATATTCACCGAAGGACTGTTCGGTATAAGGCCTACCGGTTTAAGCTCGTTCGCCATGACCGTGCAACTGCCCGAGACGTGGAATGAGATGTCCCTGCGCCGTGTGCACGCATTCGGAAACGATTTCGACATATGCGTAAGACGTGAGGAAAACGGGTTGCGCGTTACGGTCGGAAATGCAACTCGGAAATATTGCGACAAAACGGTAAAAGAGGGTAGCAGAATAGATGTAAAACTGAAATAAATTTCCTTTAACTAAACTAAAATCAACGAACATGAAACGAATTCTCGAACTCGTGCTGGGCATGGCGGCGGTTTTCTCGCTGACGTTTGCCTCGGCCGCTCCGAAGGAGTACAAATTGTCGTCTCCCGACGGAAAAATCGAAGTTACGGTTACCGCTTCGAAAACGCTTACCTATTCGATAACAAGAGACGGAAAGACCGTTTTGGCTCCGTCGCGCATCGCCATGTCCTTGCAGGACGGCAGTGTCGTTTGGGGTGACGATGCACGTTTTTCGGTAAAACGCAACTCGGTGGACGAAACGATTGCTTCGCCTTCGCACCGTCACAAAACCGTCGATGTCAATTATAACGAACTGGATTTGCGCAGCCAGAAATTCGGCGTGCAGTTCCGTGCGTTCGACGACGGCGTAGCGTATCGCTTTTATACCAATGCCAAAAATCCGTCCTATACGGTTTCCGACGAGGTGGCCGAATTCAATTTCGACAAGGACTATACGGCTTATCTGCCTTACAGCCGCGACAAGAAGAATCCGTTCCACGACTCTTTCGAGCAGCCGTACAAGGTGACTCCGATAAGCGAGTTCGACACGACCAATACGGTGTTCCTGCCCGTGCTCGTGGATTTGAAGGATGCCGGCAAGGTGCTCATCATGGAATCCGACCTCGAATCCTATGCAGGCATGATTCTGGACTACAATGCCGACAAGGGCGGTTTCAAGGGCCTTTTCCCGAAATATCCGAAGAGCTTTACTCGCGGCACCACCCGCTGCAAGAATTTCGTAAAGGATACATACGACTACATAGCCCGATTCGACGGAGCACGCACTTTCCCGTGGCGCGTTCTTGCAATCGTGGAGAACGATGCCCAGCTGCCGACTAACGATTTGGTCTATGCGCTCGCTTCGCCTTGCCGTATCGACGATACGTCGTGGATAAAACCCGGAAAGTCGGCTTGGGACTGGTGGAACAACTGGGGTATATCGAATGTGGATTTCAAGGCCGGCATCAACACCGAAACATATAAATATTTCGTGGATTTCGCTGCGGACAACGGTCTCCAATACATTATTCTGGACGAAGGCTGGTCGCCTCCCGCAGAGGGCGACGTGATGAATATCCGTCCGGAAGTCGATTTGAAGGAAATCGCTTCGTATGCGAAAAGCAAAGGCATAGGCGTAATCATCTGGGTGGTCGGCAATGTGCTTGACGAGAAATTGGAGGAGGCTTGCAAGACCTATTCCGAGATGGGAATATCCGGCTACAAGGTCGATTTCATAGACCGCACAGACCAGCAGGCTGTGGAGATGGTTTACCGTATCGCCGAGGTTGCTGCAAAGTACGGCATGTTAGTGGACTATCACGGAATCTATAAGCCGACCGGTCTTTCGCGTACATATCCCAACGTCGTCAATTACGAGGGCGTATTCGGACTCGAACAGCTCAAATGGAGCAATCCCAACATGCCGCTTTACGACGTGACCATGCCTTTCATACGTATGGTCCCGGGTCCCGTCGATTATACACAGGGTGCCATGCGCAACGCCAACAAGAGCAATTTCCGCGATATTTACAGTACGCCGATGAGTCAGGGTACGCGTGCGCATCAGGTGGCCACATACGTGGTGTTCGACTCTCCGCTCAATATGCTCTGCGACTCTCCGTCAAACTACATGATGGAGCCTGAATGCACCGGCTTCATAGCCTCTGTACCTACTGTCTGGGACGAGAGCCTTCCGGTGAACGGGGAAATCGGCAAGTTCATTACTCTCGCCCGTCGTAGCGGTGACATGTGGTATGTCGGCTCTCTCACAAACTGGGATGCACGAGAGCTTACACTCGACCTCGGTTTCCTCGGTGATGGCGATTGGACTCTGGATATCTTTCGTGACGGTATCAACGCGGACAAAGCCTCCCGTGACTACGCGCACGTCACCGCTCCCGTCCCTGCCGACCGTCGTCTCACCATTCACCTCGCTCCGGGAGGCGGTTGGGTCGCCAAAGCCACGCGAAACTGATGCATTCGCTTGTGCGGGCTGTTTGGTTACAGCAGACAGTCATACTACAAATGGGATAACACGG
>ERZ857629.3394-NODE-3394-length-13464-cov-2.866582_pt1 | contig 13464 bp, 8 predicted proteins | sample MGYA00519700_ERZ857629 | MGnify/ENA primary metagenome ERZ857629 (study PRJEB31778, sample SAMEA3449351) | human gut metagenome | biome: human gut; feature: human-associated habitat; material: faeces | place: United Kingdom | collected 2010/2012 ... | reverse complement strand
GAGGAGGTTGTCATCACGAATCCGGGCAAGATTGCCGATATGTGTGAGAAGATCGCACCGGTGCGCCCGGACAAGTGTCCACCGGTCATTGAGAATTCCGATCAGATGCTGCGTGACATCTGCTACACCAAGGCGCACAGCATGTACGGCGAGGAGCTTCCGTCCATCGTGAAGGAGCGATTGGACCGTGAGCTTAATTCCATCATTTCCAACGGCTATGCCGTAATGTATATCATTGCACAGAAACTGGTGTGGAAGTCCAACGAGGACGGTTATCTGGTAGGCTCCAGAGGTTCGGTCGGATCTTCGTTCGCGGCGACCATGTCCGGTATCACGGAGGTCAATCCGCTGCAGGCACATTACCGCTGTGCCTACTGCAAGTACAGCGACTTTGATTCGCCGGAGGTCAAAGCGTTCTCCGGGCGAAGCGGATGTGATATGCCGGATAAGATCTGTCCGGTCTGTGGCAAGAAGCTGGTAAAAGACGGGTTTGACATTCCGTTTGAGACGTTCCTGGGATTCAAGGGAAACAAGGAGCCGGATATCGACCTGAACTTTTCCGGTGAATATCAGAGTAAAGCGCATGCCTACTGTGAGGTTATTTTCGGATACGGTCAGACATTCCGTGCCGGAACGATCGGTACGCTGGCGGACAAGACGGCGTTCGGATACATCAAGAATTACTACGAGGAGCGCGGTGTCCACAAGCGGAACTGTGAGATTGACCGTATTGTGCAGGGATGTGTCGGCGTCCGCAGGACGACGGGACAGCACCCGGGCGGTATCATCGTACTTCCGCTTGGTGAAGAGATCAACTCCTTTACGCCGGTACAGCATCCGGCGAATGATATGACGACAGCGACGGTAACGACACATTTTGATTATCACTCGATCGACCACAACCTGTTAAAACTCGATATTCTCGGACACGATGATCCGACGATGATTCGTATGCTGCAGGATCTGACGGGAATTGACCCGACAACGATCCCGCTTGACGATGAGTCGGTCATGTCCTTATTTAAGAATACATCGGCACTCGGTGTGACGCCGGATGACATTCATGGAATTCCGCTCGGATGTCTCGGTATTCCGGAGTTTGGAACCGATTTCGCCATGCAGATGGTTATTGATGCCAAGCCGCAGGAGTTCTCGGATCTGATCCGTATCTCCGGTCTGTCCCACGGTACGGACGTATGGCTCGGCAATGCGCAGACACTCATCGAGCAGGGACTGGCAACGATTTCCACCGCGATCTGTACCCGTGACGATATCATGATCTACCTGATCCAGAAGGGACTTGACAGTGAGCAGTCCTTCACGATCATGGAGTCGGTGCGTAAGGGAAAAGGCTTAAAGGAAGAGTGGAAGACGGAGATGCGTGCGCATGATGTGCCGGAGTGGTACATAGATTCGTGTCTGAAGATCAAGTACATGTTCCCGAAGGCACATGCGGCGGCATACGTTATGATGGCATGGCGTATTGCCTACTGTAAGGTATATTATCCTCTTGCTTACTATGCGGCATATTTCTCGATCCGTGCGACGGGATTTAACTACGAGATCATGTGTCAGGGCAAGGAGCGTCTTGAATATTTTTACAAGGATTACACGCGGAGAAAGGATTCACTCTCCAAAAAGGAGCAGGATACCTACCGCGATATGAAGATCGTGCAGGAGATGTATGCCAGAGGGTTTGATTTTACGCCGATCGACGTGTACCGCGCAAAGCCGGATCGTTTTCAGGTGATTGACGGCAAACTCATGCCGGCGTTAAACACGATCGACGGTATGGGTGACAATGCTGCGATTGCGGTTGCCGAGGCGGCGAAGGATGGCAAGTTTCTGTCCAAGGACGACTTCAGGCAGCGCACCAAGGCGACCAAGACGGTCATTGATCTTATGGCAGATCTGGGGCTGCTCGGCGAACTGCCGGAGTCGAACCAGCTGTCGCTGTTTGATTTTGCATAAATTGATATTTGTAATAATTTCTACGAGGAGAATGAATTATGAAAAAGAAGAGTGTAGTAGCATTATTAACGGCAACAATGGTGATCGGAATGACAGGGGCAGGTTGTGGCGATAAGCAGCTTGCGCTTGCAACAGATAAGGTAAGTGTCGAACTGGGATCTGAACTTAATACCGATGTAGCAGCTTATATTTCAGATGCGGATATCGCAGCGGAAACAACAATTGATTTTGGGGCTGTTGATGTAAGTAAGCTTGGATCTTATATGGCAGTAGTTACCTATAAGGATCAGACGGCGTCCATTGAAGTTGACGTAGTAGATACCACAGCGCCGGAGGCAGAGGTGGTGGACCAGGTTACAGTTGGTGTAGACGAGCCATTGTACGTGGAGGATGTTTTAACGAGTGCAACCGAGCTGACCGGGAATGTAACGGCAACATTTGACGATCTGGCAGATGAGTCTACTGAAGCCACCGAGGAAGTAGAGGTCACTGAGGGTGTAGAGGCTACCGAAGGTGTAGAGGCTGCCGAGGATGTGGAGACCACTGAGGATATGGAGGTCACCGAGGAAGTAGAGACCACCGGAGCGTCAGAAGATATGGAAACATTTGTGTTAGACGATGTAACGGTAACAAATGACGCGATAGTCTTTCATACAGTGGGTGAGTACAGTGTAGGCTTAACACTTGCAGATGAGAGTGGAAACAGCAAGCAGGTAGAAGTGCCGGTACTGGTTGGTACAGAACCGACATTTTTGGGAATTGAGGATCTTACCGTAACAACCGGAGCAGAGGATGTGGACTATCTTTCGGGTGTAACGGCAACGGACAGCAATGGGAATGATCTGACAGATAAGATCGTATGTGATGACAGCAAAGTAGACCTGTCTTTGGCAGGAGAGTACGAGATTACTTACACGGTAACAGATGAGAACGGGTTTACTGCAAAGCAGACAGCCAAGGTGACAGTTGCAGATGGAAAGACCTCTAAAAAGGATACCAAATCTGCTACAACAAAGTCGGAGACAACAAAGGCTGAAACCGGATCAACCAACAGCAGTGCTACAAATACTGGAAGCAGTAATACTGGAAATAGCAACAGTGGAACATCTGGAAGTAGCAATTCCGGAAATAGCAACAGTGGAACATCTGGAGGCAGCAATTCCGGAAATAGCAACAGTGGAACATCTGGAAGCAGCAATTCCGGAAATAGCAACAGTGGAACATCTGGAAGTAGCAATTCTGGAAATAGCAACAGTGGAACGTCTGGAAGTAGCAACAGCGGAAGCAATAATACCGGAAGCAGCGAGAGTGGAAGCACAACACCGAGTGGTGACAGCGGAAGTAGTGGAAGTACCGATAATGGAAGTTCTACACCAAGTGCAGACACTGGAAGCAACAACGGTGGAAATTCAAGTTCAGATGGAACGATGTCAGAGCCAGATAGTGGATTTGGAACTGGAGAGTTGGATCCGTCACTTGGAGATAACTCCGGGACTGGCGGAAACGGCGGGGGAAATTCCACGATCACATTTAATTAGATATAACGGAGGATAATTATATGTATAGTGAGCGCAAGCTCAGATACGACAGAAGTACAAAATATAAGATTATTTTATGCGTATTGTTTGTGATAAGTGCGTTATTATTTTCTGATAAAGTTATGGCGGGAACATTGGCAGAAGACGCGGCAAGTGAGGTACAAAAAAATGTATTTAATGTTTTGCCAGTAGGACAAAATGATGAGAATACTACGGTAGGCAGATATGCTTTGAAAATCATGTAAGTTTTCTTAAGGATATGAAAGCCTACATCAATGCACATGGCATTGGAAATGCAAGTGGTTTAGATGCATTAAGGAAGTTTTTAGAACAGTTTTGAAAATCGAACAGACAATAAAGAGTGGCATCCCCTTTCATAAAATGGAAAGGGATGCCACTCTTTGCTAGAAAATTAAGCTGTAGGAGAGAATAATTATGGCTTGATGGAAACGATGCTATATTAGCTGATAGGTCACCTATAACCGTTCTTTGTTCATGCGAATGATAACAGAACTTTGCAGAGAAATCGATGAATTATAGAGAAGAAAATAGGTTGTTTTTTTATGATTATGGAAAGGAAAGAGCGCAAAAAAATAACATCTGACTCAGCAGGACTGAAACAGATGTTATTACTTTTTCCTAAGCTCTTTCTACTTTGCCGGACTTTAAACAGGAAGCACATACATATAACTTCTTCGGTGTTCCGTTCACTTTACAGCTGACACGCTTGATGTTCGACTTCCACATTCTATTTGATCTTCTATGAGAATGGCTCACGTTGTTACCGAAATGAGCGCCCTTTCCACAAACTGCACATTTTGCCATGATTTTGCACCTCCTTGCATATTTTATCCTGGTGATGCAGGACTTGCCCGCACATTCTACAGGTAAAACCTGTATAGCATACAGGCTCACAACATGATTATTCTATCAGAAGAAAGTACATATTGCAAGCAAAATTTAAAAAAAATATAAAATTCAAAAAACAGGGCTATGAATTTGTGCAAAAAGCGGTTATAATAGCAATAAACTAGCGTTAATATGGCTTTGAAAGGAGCATCGTATTATATGAATGGACATATGGAGACCCAGTTGGGCAAGGTTACAATAGATCCGGAAGTGATCGCAACGTATGCAGGATCGGTTGCAGTGGAATGTTTTGGAATTGTCGGTATGGCTGCAGTCAACATGAAGGACGGTCTGGTGAAGCTTTTAAAGAAGGATTATCTCACGCACGGCATCAATGTCGTCATTGATGAGGAGAACAAGATCACGATCGATTTTCATGTGATCGTATCTTACGGCGTCAGCATCATCACGGTATCCGATAATCTGATCGAGACGGTAAAATATAAGGTCGAGGCGTTTACCGGAATGGAAATTAAGAAAATGAACATCTACGTCGAAGGCGTACGAGTGATTGATTAAGGAGGATTTTTGAGGTGGAGATCACTACGATAAATGCCGAGGCTCTCGCAAAAGCGTTTCTGGCCGGAGCGAAAAACTTGGAAGCAAAGAAAGAGTGGATCAACGAACTGAATGTATTCCCGGTTCCAGATGGAGATACCGGTACCAACATGTCGATGACGATCATGTCTGCCGCGAAGGAAGTGGCGGCGATGGCAGAGCCGGACATGAAGTCGCTTGCAAAGGCAATTTCCTCCGGTTCCCTCCGCGGAGCGAGAGGTAATTCCGGCGTCATTCTTTCCCAGCTGTTTCGCGGGTTTACCAAGGTTATTGCAGAGTATGATGAGATTGACGTGCAGGTATTGTCCGATGCGTTTGAGAAGGCAGTAGAGACCGCATACAAGGCGGTTATGAAGCCGAAGGAAGGTACGATTCTTACGGTTGCCAAAGGGATGGCGGTACGTGCGGTAGAGCTGGGCGAGGAGGAGATGACCGATCTGCTTGCGTTCTGCGAGGAAGTCATCAAAGAGGGCGATCATGTCCTTAGCATGACGCCGGATATGCTTCCGGTATTAAAACAGGCGGGAGTTGTGGATTCCGGCGGACAGGGTCTGATGCAGGTGATGAAGGGTGCGCTTGACTCCCTGCAGGGCAAGGAGATCGATTACTCGATTGAGACACCGGAGAAGCAGCCGGCGGCCGAGACGGGAAGTGCTTCCTACAATATTGATGCACAGGCAGCACAGGAGATCAAGTTTGCGTACTGTACCCAGTTTTTGATTATGTTGGAGAAGCCGATTTCCACAAGACAGGAGACGGAGTTCAAAGAGTACTTAGAGAGCATCGGTGATTCGATCGTTGTTGTCGCTGATGACGAGATTGTAAAGGTGCATGTGCACACGAACGATCCGGGACTTGCAATGCAGCGGGGACTGACTTACGGAAGCCTTACGACGATCATCATTGAGAATATGAAGTTAGAGCGTGACGAGAAGATCTCTGCACTCAAGGAAAAGGAGATGCAGTCGGAGACTATCGAGGACGTGGAGAAGCAGCTGAAGGGCGAGGAGGCTCCAAAAGAGCAGGAACCGCCGAAGGAGATGGGCTTTATCTCTGTCAGCATCGGCGACGGTATCAATGAGATCTTTCAGGGACTTGGCGTGGACTACATTATCGAGGGCGGTCAGACGATGAACCCGAGCACCGAGGATATGTTAAACGCCATCGAAAAAGTGAACGCGAAGAATATCTTTATTCTTCCGAATAACAAGAATATTATTCTTGCAGCCAATCAGGCAGCCTCTCTTGTGGAGGACAAAAAGATCATCGTGATCCCGACCAAGACGATCCCACAGGGAATCACGGCACTTATCAACTATATCCCGGACAGCACGCCGGAGGAGAATGCGGAGCGCATGAGCGAGGAGCTTGGAACGGTAAAGACCGGTCAGGTGACTTACGCGGTGCGTGATACCGTGATCGATGACAAGGAGATCAAGCAGGATGATTTTATGGGCATCGGAGATCAGGGAATCCTTTCCGTCGGGAAGGAACTTGAGGCTACGGTACTGGATATGATCGAACAGCTCATCGATGAGGACTCGGCGATTGTCAGCATCTACTACGGGGAGGACGCCAAGGAAGACGCAGCGAATGCGATCGGTGAAAAGATCACAGAGGCACATCCGGATGTTGAGGTGGAGGTCCACTACGGCGGACAGCCGATCTATTATTACGTAATCTCCGTCGAGTAAGACAAAAGTGTAAATAGCATAAGCACAGGCAGGGCTGCTGCACGGACATCGCTTGAGGCGGTTGACGGTGCGGCAGCCTTTTTCTAAAGGAAACAGAGTATGAATCAGAGTACATCCATAATGGAGATCAGAGGGATCGGGGAAAAGACAGCCGCCCTGTTCCAGAAATTGAATATTGAAACGGTGGGAGATCTGCTGCTTCATTATCCGAGGACGTATGTGCAGTTCCCGGTGGCAAAAGAAGTGGCGGAGGTCACGGATGGCGAGACGGCGGCGGTACTCGGCAGAGTGAGAAAGACGCCCGTTGTGAGACGCACGAGAAGCATGCCGGTCACAGTGACGACCATCGGTACGGACGAGGCGGAACTTGAACTGGTGTGGTTTCGGATGCCCTACATCAAAAGCCAGCTTGCACCGGGCAATACCTATGTATTTTACGGGAAGGTGGCGCGCAAAGGCAGCCGTCTTGTGATGGAGCAGGCAGCCATCTATTCCGGGGAAGCGTACGCCGCCATGGAGCAGGCATTTTTGCCGGTGTATGGTCTGACTGGAGGAATCTCGAACAATCTGGTCACAAAGACCGTGCGCTCGGTGCTCGGCAGAGAAGAACTGTTTACTGAGGATGCACTCCCGGCAGGCATAAGAAAGAAATACGGACTTTTAAGCTATAAAAAAGCACTGGAGGGGATTCATTTTCCGGAAAATATGGACACGCTGATTGCAGCGCGCAACCGTCTCGTGTTCGATGAGTTTTTCCTCTTTATTTTAAATATGCAGTACCACAAGGAGAAGCGGATCAAGGAAGCCAACGAATTTGAATTCCGGGAGGATTCCTTTACCGATGAGCTGATTGCCAGGCTGCCGTATGAGCTGACCGGCGCGCAGAAGCAGGCGCTCTCGGAAGTGAAGCGCGATATGCGAAGCCCTTATGTCATGCAGCGGCTGATTCAGGGAGATGTCGGTTCCGGAAAGACGATCATAGCGTTCCTGGCGATGGCAGATGCCGCGCACAATGATTACCAGTCGGCGATCATGGCGCCGACGGAAGTGCTTGCCAGACAGCACTATGAGACGTTTCAGAAGCTGTGCGAAGAGTTTGGATTAAAGATTCCGGTGGTGCTTCTCACCGGCTCCATGACGGCGCGTCAGAAGCGCATGGCATACGAGGCGCTGCAGCTTTATCCCAATGCGATGGTGGTCGGAACACACGCGCTGATCCAGGAGCGCGCCATCTACGATAACCTGGCGCTCGTCATCACGGATGAGCAGCACCGCTTCGGCGTCCGTCAGCGGGAAATATTTGCGGAAAAGGGCAGACATCCGCATATTCTGGTGATGAGCGCCACACCGATCCCCAGAACGCTCGCCATTATCCTATATGGGGATCTGGACATCTCGGTGGTGGATGAGGTGCCTGCAAAGCGTCTTCCGGTCAAAAACTGCGTGGTCAATACGGGCTATCGGAACAAGGCGTATGCATTTATCGAAAATGAGGTCAAAAACGGGCATCAGGCATACGTGATCTGTCCTCTGGTGGAGGAAGTCGAGGGTATGGAGACGGAGAATGCCACGGACTACGTCAAGAAGCTCCGGCAGATTTTCCCGGAGGAGATCCAGCTCGGACTGCTGCACGGGCAGATGAAACCGGCGCAGAAGAACAAAGTCATGGAGGCATTTATGAAAAATGAGGTGCAGGTGCTGGTGGCGACCACGGTCGTGGAAGTCGGCGTCAATGTGCCGAATGCCACGGTCATGATGATCGAGAACGCGGAGCGGTTCGGACTGGCGCAGCTTCATCAGCTCAGAGGACGTGTCGGTCGTGGCGATGCACAGTCCTACTGTATTATGGTCAACTGTTCGAGCGCAAAGACGGCGGAGCGCAGACTTAAGATCTTAAATGATTCCAATGACGGATTTCGGATTGCAAGCGAGGACTTAAAACTGCGGGGGCCGGGGGATTTCTTCGGGATCCGTCAGTCCGGCGAACTGCAGTTTGCACTTGGCGACATCTATCAGGATGCTGCCGTGCTGCGGGATGCATCGGAGGCGGTCGGCGAACTGCTTGCAGAAGATCCGGATCTTATATTCGGTGAGCATGAGAACCTGCGGCATTATCTCGAAGCTTTCCTTATGCGTGAACAGAATCAGATGAGCTTATAATTTCACACATAAAACGGGACCGGTGCAAGCGCCGGTCCCGTCTTTTTCTTTGGTATTTTTTCTCTTTCTCGGAATGTCTGCAACGGGCGGGTTACTTGCCTGCCATCTGCTTTTCCTGTGCCTCAATCATTTTCTTGACCATATAACCGCCGACAGAACCATTCTGTCTGGAGGTAAGATCTCCGTTGTAGCCGTCCTTTAACGGCACGCCGATCTCGCTCGCCACTTCGTACTTGAAGCGGTCCAGTGCACTTTTTGCCTCAGGGATTGCTGCTCTGTTAGATGAACGATTTGCCATGATTGTTTCCTCCTTTGGTGTGTTAATGATCCTTTGTTATCATTGTTATGATCACTTTGTCTGTCTTAGACTTTTGGGTCACAGACTTCGTCTGAACTTGCGCCATCTGCGTTTGTTCAGGAATAGTATGTGAGAATTTAAGAGAGATAAACATGCAGTTTTTGTCAAAAAAACAGGAAAAAGCTTCCATTTTTTGTACAGGCTTCCCTGCGGTTTGGCTCTTGCAATCTTGCGGGACTATGATATAATGTGAAAAAAGTTAGTTAAAACTAACAGCTGCCTGCAAAAAGGAAACAGGAATATTCCTGCATGGGGATGTTCCGGAAAGAGGAGATTATGTCGGAGGAAGAAAAGAAATTTCTGGAAATTGTTGATCTGAAAAAGGGATTTGGAAGCGGCGAGACACGGCAGGAGGTATTGCGCGGGATGAACTTTTCCGTGGCGAAGGGAGAGTTCTGCGTGCTGCTCGGACCGTCCGGCTCCGGGAAATCGACGCTGCTCAATATTATCGGAGGCATTGACAGTGCGGATTCCGGTTATATCTCGATCGGCGGTGATAAGCTGGAGGAGATGAGTGAGAAGAAACTAACGCAATACCGGCGCAAGCATCTCGGTTATGTCTTTCAGATGTATAACCTGATCGGGAATCTGAACGTAAAGGAAAATATCGAGGTCGGCGCGTATCTGTCCGATCATGCGCTGGATATTGATGAACTGTTACATACGCTGGGACTTTATGAGCACAGATACAAGCTCCCGAATCAGCTCTCCGGCGGTCAGCAGCAGAGAGTATCCATCGGAAGGGCGATCGTCAAGAACCCGGATATTCTGCTCTGTGATGAGCCGACGGGCGCACTCGATTATCATACGTCCAAAGAGATCTTAAAGCTGATCGAGGATGTGAATATAAAATACGGCAATACGGTTATTATGGTTACGCACAATGAGGCGATCCGGCATATGGCAGATCATGTGATCAAGCTGCGCGACGGGGAAGTACGTCACAATGAGATCAACACGGATAAAGTTTCAGCGGCAGATCTGGAATGGTAAGGAGTGTGACCGGCATGAAGAAGAAAAAGACAAGAAATCCGCTGATCAGACGCATACCGAGGGAACTGGCGGGAGACTGGAGAAAATATCTGCTCGTGAGCCTGTTCCTCATTTTGACAATCGGCTTTGTATCGGGAATGTACGTTGCCAACGAGAGCATGATGAAGGCTGCAGATGAGGGAGTCACGAAATATAAGCTGGAGGACGGACATTTTGAACTGAATGAGGAGGCGGATCAGACACTGCTCGCTGCGATTGCCACGGGAGAGAAAGCGGATGTAAAGCAGTATTACACGGACAAGGCAAAGCGTGAGCTGGATGAGAAGTTTGACGGTGAATTTGAGGATAAGTTCAAGGACGAATTCGGCAGCCAGTTCAAGGAGGAATTTGACCGCAAATTCAATGCGGAATTTCAGACACAGTTCGACCAGACATTTGCGACGCAGGTAAAACAGACACTGCTGGCACAGGGGATGGATGAGACCATGGCTGCAGCGATGCTAGATACGGCGGTGGCGCAGGCAAAGCAGGCGGGAAGTTATCAGCAGGCCTACGATGCCGCTTACGAGAGCGCGTATCAGAAAGCCTACGATACCGCCTATGACGAGGCGTATGGGAAGGCACATGACGAGGCGTACGAGAAGGCTTACGACGAAGCCTGGGACAAGATTCTGGATGAAATTGACGAAAAATATCAAAAGGCGGAAGACAAATACGAATTGAACGATCCTGATTTTGCGGCGGTACCGGTGAATTTATTTGAAAATTTTTACCGGAATGAAGAGGAAGATCACGACGGCGACGGCGTCCCGGACGGGAATGTCCGCGTTTTCAAAAAGACGGACGAGGTCAATCTGGCATGTCTGATGGAAGGAAGCTTCCCGGCATCTTCCGATGAGATTGTGGTGGACCGCATGCATGCGGACAATGTCGGCATTGCGGTGGGAGATACCATAACGGTCCAAGGAGAGGCGTATCGTGTCGTGGGACTGATCGCCTATGTCAACTATGCCACACTGCATGAAAAAAGTACGGATCTGATGTTTGACGCGCTAAAATTCAATGTGGCGATGGTGACGGAAGACGGATTTGCGCGCCTGCACGAGAAGGTGCACTATGATTATGCATGGAACTATGTGACAGAGCCGGCGGATGAGGCAGCAGAAAAAAATCTGTCGGATGATTTTATGAAAGCCCTGCTGACGCAGGTGGTTGTCGCGGATGCGGAGCTTGAGGATTATGTACCGGAATATGCGAACCCTGCCATTCATTTTGCGACGGATGATATGGGATCTGACGAGGCGATGGGCGGTGTGCTGCTCGATATTCTGATTGTGATTATCGCTTTTATTTTTGCCATTACAATCAGCAATACGATAGCCAGGGAGTCGTCCACGATCGGAACACTCCGCGCTTCGGGTTACACGCGCGGGGAACTGGTGGCGCATTATCTGTCGATGCCGGTCATTGTGACGCTCGTCGCGGCGCTGATCGGAAACATTCTCGGATATACGGTGTTCAAAAATGTTGTGGTTTCGATGTACTATAACAGCTACAGTCTTCCGACCTATGAGACGATATGGAATCCGGATGCGTTTATCAAGACGACGCTGATTCCGCTGATTCTGATGTTTGTTGTGAACCTTGTGGTGATTGCGCGGATGATGCGCCATACGTCGTTACAGTTTTTGCGGCATGATTTAAAGAAGACAAAGCGTAAAAAGGCGATGCGCCTGCCGCGGTTTCAGTTTTTGAGCCGTTTCCGTCTGCGCGTCATGTTTCAGAATATGGCAAATTATGCGGTCCTTTTTGTCGGGATATTTTTCTGCATGGTCATGCTGGCGATGGCGGTCGGCATGCCGGATACGCTCGGCTATTACAAGGAGAATGCCAAGGATCTGATGTTCGCGAAGTATCAGTATGTGCTTGCGTCCTGGGAGGATGAGGACGGCGATGTCATCACAACAAAGGAGCCGGGTGCGGAAAAATTCAGCATGACATCTCTTTTACGGAAGAGTGATACACTCGATGAGGAAGTATCTGTCTACGGCATCTCCGATGACAGCCGGTATGTAAAAATCGATGATCTTACTCATTTAAAAGAGAACGAGGCATATATTTCCGCCTCCTATGCAGACAAATACGATGTCTCTGTGGGCGACGATGTCATACTGGATGAAAAGTACGAGAATCAGCAGTATACCTTCCGGGTGGCGGGCATTTTTGACAAGTCCCAGAGCATTGCCGTATTTCTGCCGATTGAAAATTACCGGGAGGTATTTGAGCAGGATGCGGATGCGTTTGGCGGTTATTTCTCGGACACGGAGATTACGGACATTACGGATGAAAATATCGCGACGGTGATCACGGAGCGGGACATCACAAAAATGTGCGATCAGCTGGATCACTCGATGGGATCGTATATGAGCTATTTCCAGATCTTATGCATCCTGCTGTCTGCGGTGTTAATCTATCTTCTCACAAAGATTATTATAGAGAAGAATGAGACGGCAATTTCCATGACAAAGATCCTGGGCTATGAGAACCGGGAGATTGCTAGCATTTATCTGCTGTCGACCACGATTGTTGTGATTGTGGCGGATGCGATCTGCGTGGCGCTCGGCGCACTTGTGATGAATATCGCATGGAAAGCGATCATGTACAGTTACAGTGGATGGTTTTCCTTTGTGATTCTTCCGACGGGCTACGTGAAAATGTTCGCGTTTGTTCTGATCGGTTATCTGATCGTGATGGTGTTTGACTTTATGCGGATCAGGAAAATCCCGATGGATCAGGCATTAAAAAATGTTGAGTGACATCCGCCCGGGGAAAAGAGAGGGATATCTATTGCATAGTTTCCGAAATTCTTCTATAATCAAGGGGATGTTTTTTGAAAAATCCCCGAGATAAAGGAGCAGAACATGGACAAAATAGAAATCTATATTGACGAATTACTGGAGAAGAGTACCCCGGATCGTCCGATCTGGAATATTGAGAAGATTCTGCAGGGCTTAAAGTCCACCTGGAATTACATAGATGGATGCATGATCAAGGCGATTCTTGAGATGTATGCGATCACAAAAGACGAGAAATATTTTCGCTTTGCCGACAATTTTATCGACTGCAAGGTCAGAGAGGACGGCTCGATTGAAGGCTATTCGGTAGAAGAGTTAAATATCGACAATGTCAATGCAGGAAAGACACTGTTTGAACTGTATGATCTGACCGGCAAGGAGAAGTACCGCAAGGCGATCGACCTCGTGTACAGTCAGATTGAGCAGAT
>ERZ857629.3388-NODE-3388-length-13485-cov-4.424870_pt1 | contig 13485 bp, 10 predicted proteins | sample MGYA00519700_ERZ857629 | MGnify/ENA primary metagenome ERZ857629 (study PRJEB31778, sample SAMEA3449351) | human gut metagenome | biome: human gut; feature: human-associated habitat; material: faeces | place: United Kingdom | collected 2010/2012 ... | reverse complement strand
TACACCTTGTTTACATTTGATTTCACCACTGCAAAAAAATACCCCTCTATAATACAGAGAAAAATTCAAGTTTTGTTGATGTGTTTTGAAAGAAAATTTACAAAAAAATAACCTGCTCTTTTTATTAAATGCAGGCAATAAAAAATGACTTGATTAAATTTGCAAAAATAATTTCTTTCAGTTTGAATTTTAAAAAGCAAACTGAAAGGTTTTGAATAAGAAATATGTTTATTTGAAATGATATTTATAGAAAGACAAAAAGGTGCAGTCAAATAACTGCACCCTTGTGGTTTACAAATTCAAAAAATCTTTTCTGTAATCAACTCCGAAGAATTCGGCGAGCTGTTGCATTTCGCTGTCCTTTATTGTGTTCACCCTCGGCATGTTGCAGGTGAGCATATAAATCTGCGCTGCTTTTTCAACGGTTTCGATAAGCCCAAAGGTTTCGTCCATGGTTTTGCCTGCACCGTAAATGCCGTGCATACCCCAGATGACAAGGCGAAATTCTTTCATCTTTTCTGCGGTTGCTTCGCCGATTTCATTTGTTCCGCAAAGCATCCACGGAAGAACGCCGACACCATCGGGGAACACAACAATGCACTCGGTGCACATTTCCCAAAGCGTGTGCGTTATTTTTTTCTCGTCAAGCTCGTGAACATAGTTCATTGCAAGTGTGTTTGTTGGGTGAGAATGCATAACAACTCGGTTTTCGGGATCGACCTTAAGCCTTGCTCTGTGGCTCATCAGGTGTGCGGGCAATTCGCTTGTGAATTTACCGCCGTCGCTGTAACCCCAAAGCAGTTCTGCTGTTGTGCCGTCTTTTGCAATGCGGATAATGCCGAGATTGTTTTCCGGGTCTTTCTCCACATTTTTGAAATACTTGCCTGTGCCTGTAACGATAAAAATCTTGCCGATAAGCTCCGGTGCGTCAAAACCTGTAGGAATTGTTCTGATTACACGGTTCAGGTCGAGATACTCGGCAACCTCGTTTTCATCAAGCAAATAACTGATGTTGCCTCCGTTTCGTTCATCCCAACCAAGACGGTACATATTCGCCGTTGTGTCGCACATTTCCTTGACGAACGGTGCTGTTAAAATGTCTTTCATTGTCTATTCTCCAATACTTCTTTTTCGTATTTTTTAGCCTCTGTCAAATAATCGGCAGGGGTGTTTGTTTTTTCCAAATATTCTTCCCACACATCGCCAAACGGCATTGTTTTCAGTTCTTCGTGCATAACCATAAGGGAGGTGAAATCTGCCTTGTTTTGCAATTCTTTCATTGTGTCGCTCGGTTCTAAAAGTGCATAAAGCAGAGCTTTTTCAACGCTTCTTATACCTGTAACCCAAGCGGAAATTCTGTTTATGCTTGCGTCAAAATAATCCGTTGCGATAAACACTCTGTCAAGTGCGTTTGCTCTTACGATTTCCTTTGCAATCTCCTTTGTTTCGTCATCAAAAATAACAACATGGTCGCTGTCCCAACGAACACCACGAGTAATATGCAAAGCTAATTTTTCATTGAACAAAAGCATTGAAGATATTTTGTCGCTGACAAGCTCGGTCGGGTGATAATGGCCGTTGTCCATAAGCGGAGTAATGCTATTATTGGCAACATAATTCATACAAAACTCGGCAGAACCTACCGTATAGCTTTCAAGTCCGATACCGAACACTTTTGATTCAAGAGTTACAAAAACCTTGCTTTTATCATATGATATTGAGAGAATTTCATCAAGCGATTTTTTGAATCTTTCTCTCGGTGTGAGCCTGTCGGCAGGAATATCCTTGTAACCGTCGGGGATCCAAATGTTCATCACGCAAGGCTCGCCGGTTTCGTTGGCAAAATACTCTGCAATTTTAAGGCACCTTTTGCCGTGTTCAACCCAAAAGGCTCTCACATTTTCATCCGGAGAAGAAAGGGTTAAATTGTCCTTTACCATAGGGTGAGAAAAGAATGTGGGATTGAAGTCGATGCCCATATTTCTTTTCTTTGCAAATTCAACCCACTTTGCAAAATGCTTTGGCTCAAGCTCGTTTCTGTCGGCAAATTCACCTTCGTCAAAAATTGCATAGCAAGCGTGCAAATTCAACTTCATTTTTCCCGGCACAAGGCTTATGACTTTGTCAATATCCGCCATGAGCTCGTCGGGTGTTCTCGCTCTGCCAATGTAATTACCTGTGGTTTGAATGCCGCCCGATAACGCACCCTTTTGGTCAAAGCCTACCACATCATCACCTTGCCAACAATGGAGTGAAACAGGCACGGTTTTTAATTTTTCAATCGCCTTGTCGGTATCAACTCCGATTTTGGCGTATTTTTCTTTTGCTTCAAGATAGGACATTGTCAAATCTCCTTTATGTCAAATGAATTTTTAATCAAATCTCTTGCAGTGGCAAGGGATATTTTTTTATCATGCATAATTTGCGATACAATATTGCCTGTAGCCGTTGCTTCAATCGGCCCTGCTGTTACGCTTTTGCCTGTATAATCACGAGTAATGGCGTTCAAGTATTTATCCTGACATCCACCGCCTACGATATGAATTGCATTAAATCGTTTGCCTATTACGGTTTCAATTTCCGTTACGGCTTCGTTGTATGACTTTGCAAGAGAATGATATGCGGAATTAAGAATCAATCCCAAATCATCACTGCCAATCAATTTTCCGATTGCTTCAATCATATTTTTTGGTGCAACAAGCGTGCTGTCGTTCACATCAAAATATTTATATTCACCGCAATTTTTCGCAAGATTCATCATATCGTCATAGCTCAACTTTTTATCAAGATTTCGCCTGATGTTTTGGAACAGCCACATACCCATGTAATTTTTAAGAAAACGAAAACGGTAATCAATTCCGCCCTCGTTGGTGAAATTGAGTTGTCTTGCATTATCACCCAAAATCGGCTGGGTGATTTCTGTTCCAATCAGCGACCATGTGCCTGAGGATATGTATAAATCATCATCTTGCATAGGGCAGGCACACACGGCACTTGCAGTATCGTGGCTCGGTGCGAAAAGCACGGTTGAATTAAAGCCGACTATCTTTTGAACTTCTGCGCTTAAATCACCCACAAGACTTGACGGAGTATTAAGAGCACCGAAAAGTTCACTCGGTAAATCTAAAGCTGAAATAATATCATTATCCCAAGTTTTCGTTTTAGCATTAACCAAACCTGTAGTTGTGGCATTTGTGTATTCGTTTTTGCAAACATCTGTCAGCTTAAATGAAAGATATTCCGGCATCATCAAAAAGTATTTTGCATTTAGAAGTTTGCCGTTTTTCTTATCTGCATAAAGCTGATAAATCGTGTTGAAATTTTGCTTTTGAATCCCTGTTTTTGCATACAACTGAGCAGGGGATACAAGGCTTTCAACCTCGTCAACAACAGCGTGTGTTCTGCTGTCACGGTAACAATAGCAAGGCTTGATTTCTTTCTTGTTTTCATCAAGCAAAACATAATCAACGCCCCAAGTGTCTATTGCAATACTTTTAGGGATTTTGCCGATTTCCTTGCACTTTTTAATGCCGCAAAGCACCTCGGCAAAAAGGCTGTCTATATCCCAAACAAGTCCTTCTTTGCTTTGCGTAAGATTATTGTCAAAACGATAAATCTCCTCAAGCACAAGCTTCTCGTTTTCGATATGTGCAAGTATATGCCGTCCGCTTGATGCTCCGATGTCAATCGCTAAATAGTATGTCATTTTACATCAAGCTCCGATACTTCTTTTGGATATTCTCTAACTTCGTCTGCCTCGTGAAGCGGTTTCCAAACCTGTGCAAAGAACGGGTCAATCTTTGCACGCTGACCGTAATTCCAACTTTTACGCTCACATTCATCACACCAATGACCGCCCTCTAAAACAAGTCGTGGGCTTGCCTTGAATGTGTGACCAAATGCACACTTAAATTCAAGCTGTGTCGACCAATCGCCCTTTTTCATCTTTGTTGAAAGACATTCACCGCCACGGAACTCTGCGGCTTTTTTCATATCGTCAAGCGTAAGTTCACTTTCAGGCTTTGATTCGTCATAGCCGTGGTCAAGAATAATCTTTTTATCCCAATCGAAGAAATGGTTGAAGTCGTTGTAGCTTTCCGGCAGAGCCTCCCAAGCTTTGCGACTGCCCCAATACGCCTCGATTCTGTCCTCCATATCGCAATCTATAAAATGCTTTGTGCCGTGTTCGCCGTCTGCAAGCTTGTTGAACATATTGCCCATAACGGTCGCCATCAGTTTTTCGCCGCCCGGCACCTTACACATTACTTTTGCCATAGGTGCAGTTGCACCCAAATCCTTGATGTAGCAATCATAGTAATATTCCATACTGTCACGCTGAAAGTGAACAAAATGTTCCAGCTTGTCGCTGTCCAAATAGTAGTGACCGTGGAAGTTGCGTGTCGCCTGCATTTTTGGCTTTAGAATGAGCGATAAATCTTTAATTCCTATGTCGCCGTAAAGTCTTTCAAACATATCTGCTGTGGAAACTCTGCACTTTTCACCGCCGCCGATATTGTAGATATGTCCCCAAAAAGCCATATCCATTGTGTCTGTTGCATCTTGATAGGAAAGATTGCGAAGAAGAACGCCACTGTCCCTGTCAGACACATATTCAAGCACATTGTCATAGCAGTTGTGGAACATAATTGCGTCACGGATTTTGCTCATAGCAGGGCCTATTATTCCTGTTTGACGAAGCGAAACCCAATATTTAAGACCGCTTTCAATAACATATCTTTCAGCGGCAACCTTTGAAACAGCGTAGTAATCGAACATACTCGGTTTAATCGGATCGCCGACTCTGCCCCAATGAATAGGCGGCATGCGGTCGCCTGTTTCGGCAACAGTTCCGATATACACAAACTTAACTTCGTTTTCTCTGCCTTGCTCCTTAATTGCGGTAATCAAATTTTTTGTTGAGCCGTAGTTTACCTGCATTGCCTTTTTCGGATTATAGTCTGCCTGCGGAGAAACAAATGCTGCCACATGCAAAATTAAATCCGATTTTTCAACGCATTTATATACTGTATCATAATCATTAAGGTCACCCCAAACAATTTCTAAATTTTCTTGTGCCATATAAGGCTCAAGCATTTTTCTGTTTTTTTCGCTGTCACGAACAAGCACAAGGGTGTTGTAGCTGTCGCCGTCCTTTAACATTCTTGTAAGCCCCTGAAAGCCCATACCACCGCAAGCGCCTGTTAAAAATACTGTTTTCTTTTCCATATTATTCACCCTTCATTGCTACAATGTTTTTTGCCTTGCCGTCCAAAATATCCACGCAAAGCTTTACACTGTCGCCGATTGCGGAATCTATATCGTCATCTTCAACACCAAGCAAAACACAACCAAGCTTTTTGTCGATAAACTGATTGGAACATTGAAGCTCTGTGAACTTAATCATATCAAGTCCGCCTTGAATGCCGTCTTTTTTCTGTTGCTTTACAATGCTTTTGCCTGCCATACCGTACATCCAATCAGGAATTGTGATTATCTTTTTATTTGGGCAACCAAGATGCTTGTGGCAAATTGTAAGCATTTCTTTCCAAGTGAGATTGTAGTATCCGATAGGATAGCAGTTGCCGCCCTTGTTGCGTTCAATCGCTCCTGCGATTGCCTGACCGACTTGCTTTACAGTTACCATAGTTGAGCCACCCTTTGGCCACATAGTTATGCCCGGCATTTTGCGAATGCTCTCCACAAGGAAAACCCAAACAGGCTTTCTGCCCGGTTGTGTGCCGAATATATACGGAAGCTCAAGCACAGCCACATCAAAGTTGTCATCTGCAAAACTTATGGCAACCTTTTCTTGGTCGATACGGGAACGGATATACGGATGATATTCGGTAAGGTGCATTTGCGGTCTTGCCTTCGCAAAATATGAGAAGTACGAACCGAGAATAACGCAATGCTTCACTCCGCATTCCTTTGCAATTTTGAGCAAACGCTTTACAGGGTCAATGTTGTATTTTTTGTAAAGGTCATAAATCGGTGCAGGTCCCTCGACTCTTTCGTCAACGCCTGCCGCAAAAACAAAGCCCTCGCAATTCTCAAACATTTTCTTTATTTCATTATCGTTCATTTCAAGATAATTACCGTAGGAAATTTCCATTTCAGGCGGCAAAACTGCACCCTGCGGAAGCGGAGGCAGAGCAATGGCTCTAACCTCGTGCCCTCTTGAAATCAATTCTGCCGCACCCTGACTGCCGAGCAGTCCTGTGCCTCCGATCATACATATTTTCATAAACTAATCCTCCTAAAATTTGTATTTTCCTGACGTTACTGTATATTTTTCATCGTTCGGCAAAACGATTTCTGCCGTGCAGTTTGCAGGGATTTCAATTTCATAAATATATTTATCATTCTGTTTTTTCCAGCCTGATTTTACCGTACCAAATATGCTTTTGTATTCTGCTTTGGCAAAATCAAAATGTCCGCCAGGCTGTGGCTTGATGACAAAGTGATTTTCGCCGCTGACATTTATTCCGCACATTGCTCTGAACAACCATTCGCAAACAGCACCCTTTGAATAGTGGTTGAGGGATGCAATTCCGCCTTGTGCCTGTGTTCCTTCCCAAGATTCCCAAATGGTTGTTGCGCCCATTTTAGTCATAAAGAGCCAGCCCGGCATTTTTTCGTTTTCAAGTAGTTTATAAGCATATTCAATGTTAATATCTGCCAAAACATCAAGGATGAACGGAGTTGACAAAAAGCCTGTGCCGAGTCTCCAACCGTAATTATCAAGCGCCTTGACAAGTCGCTTTTTGGCAAATTCCGTTGCTTTTTCATCAAGCAGATGCATATAAAGCGGACGCACAAGTTTTGCCTGACGGTCGGTGTCGATTGAATAACCGTTTTTTGTAATCAACTCTCTGTACGCCTGCGCACAACCGTTTTTGTATTCCTCAAATAACGGCAAATTCTTACTGTCGTTCATATATTTTGCAATCTCGCACATCAACGACATAATATATGAAGTGTACGCAGTTGACTCCTCCGGATTCGGCAACACGGTGTTTTTCCAATCATTCGGGAAAACATCCTTTGGCTCTGCCCATTCACCATAGGATTGACCGAAGTTTACAAAGTATTTTCTGTTTTCGCCCGAAAGCTGAATGTTATGCTTGAGCGGTGTCCACTTTCCGCAGCGGGAAATCATAAATTTCGCATATTTCACCATACTGGCGTAATACCTTTTGATTAAGCAATCGTCGTTGTAAATTTTCCAAAAACGATAAGGAATAAGTACACCCACATCAGACCAACCAACAGAGCCGTTCATCCACGACATGAAAAAATCAACACCACCGTATGGAACGATTTGAGGCAGTTTGCCATCCTTTTGTTGCCAATCAAATACATCACGAATGTATTTTTCGCTGAATGTGGCATAGTCAAAAAGATAAGCTGCCGTGTTAAAGAAAATTTGTGCGTCGCCTGTCCAACCGTGTCGCTCTCTTGTGGGGCAGTCGGTAGGCAAATCCGCACTGTTTGATTTTGTGGACCACTTTGTTGCGTTTACAAATTTGTTGAGCAATTCGTTGGAGGAGTCAAAAAAACCTGTTTCTTCCATATCCGAATAAACCGCAATCGCTGTGAAATCATCGGCAGATATATCAATATCCGTGTCAATTTCCATATAAGTAAAACCGAAAATTGCAAAGTTCGGCTTGTATTCGTTTACACCGTCCTTGCAAGTGTATTCGATTGTTTGCAAAGGTGTGGTGATTTTTTTGTTTGAGCATTGAATGTTCTTCAGCGTCAGCTCTCCGTTTTCGTCAAGCATTTCTCCAAAACGAAGGGTGATTTTTTGTCCTTTTTTTGCATTGATTTTGAACGAAACATAGCCTGCCATATTCTGCTTAAAGTTAATAAGCTTTTTACCGCTCGGCGCAGTTGTCATTTCGCCTTTAAAGGTTTCTTTTTCTGAAATAGGAACATTGTTTGAAGCGCTCGGCACAACATTGTGCGATGTGAGTTTTGCCCTTGTGTAATAAGTTGGAACTTTGTTTGCGTCAACAATTTCGCCGTCCTTATTATCGGCAAAGCGTACAGAACCGTCATTCGACCAAAGCCAACTGCTATCTGTGATTACGGTATCGGTTGAGCCGTCTGCATACTGAATTTCAAGCTGTGCAAGTATTTTTGTTTCGCAACCGTATTGATTTTTAAGTCCCCAAGCACCGCACGAACCTCTGTACCAGCCGTCCGCAAGGTCGATATTGATTATGTTGTTTTCTTTAATTAAAGCAGTTACATCATAAGTTTGATATTGTACTCGCTTACGATAATCGGTTACACCGGGTGCAAGAGGCATAGAAACCTTTTCACCGTTTATGTAAGCCGAATAAATACCGCATGCGGTAGCGTAAAGTCTTGCGGATTTTATTTCTTTTTTTGCCACGAATTCCTTTTTGAAGCAGTCAACAGGGAAGCGCATAGGCTCAGGCTTGTTTGAAGTAGCAAGATAATTTATGCCCGAAAGGAAGAATGATTTTTCAAGTTTTTTCTCTTTTTCATATCCTTTTTTGTCTACCTCATAGTTGCCGGTAATCCACTTTGCCGACCAATTTTTGATGCCGTATTCAAAAAAGTTTTCTTCACTGAATTCGCCCTCGGTGCCGTTTTCGTCCCAAAGCTTGATTTTGAAAGTAACCCTTTTACCTTTTTCAAATTTTACAGGGATAACGGCACGCATTGAGCCTGACTCAACTTTTCCGCTGTCCCAATCATCCGTGACGATTTGATATGCAGTTTGAGTTACACCGCCCTCGCAGTTCCACATGAGCCTTGGATTTTCAATATCAATCCCAATCGGATTTTTCAGGTATTCTGTTTTTATGTTAATTGCTTTCATTCTTAATTACCTCTTTAAGTTTGTTTTCAAAAACAGGCGTCCACCACTCCAAATATCCTGCCTGTGTAGGATGAATGGAATCAGCCATATAAAGTGATTTCTGTTCATCGGTTATATTATTAAAATCAACATCGTTCCACATATCAATAATTTCATTATTCCACTTTTTTTGAATTTCCAAAAGCAGATCTACCATTGCCTGATAATTTTCGCTGTCATATTTCGGATTTGTATAAAACACAACAGGACAATCCCATTTATCCTTGGCATAAGCAATTATATATTCAATCGCTCCTGCAACGGTTTTTGTATCAAAATCATTGATGTTTACTGAATTGTTGATTTTGCCCAATGGCTTTTTCTGTGTTGCATCATTTGTAGATAACTGACACACAAATATATCTGCATTTTGCGTATCAATTTTATTCAGCCTTGATATATAGGAATCAACTCCCTCATCAACAAGGGTTGTGCCTGAAACGGCTTCCTTAATAATATTACAATCATTCATTGCACCTATATAATCTGCAAATGAAACACCCATTGAGGAGGCACCGTAAGTTACCGATGAGCCGAGAAAAACAATATTCTTGTTCTTCAAAGGACTATTTCTTTCTACTTCTATCGTATCAAGTGCATATTGTTCGGCATTTCCCGCAAGCGAGACGGTTTTATAATCGTGCAGTTTTACAAACGGACCCCAGCTCCATTGATAACCGCAAAAAGCAAGCCATGCTATTATAAATATTAAGATTGAAAAAACAATACTGACAATTTTTTTCTTTTACTCACTTATTTCGTCCTCGACTTCCGCCAAACCTTTTCTTTCCTTGATTTCTGCCTGCTCTTTGTCGATATGCTTTTCAACATTTATAAATGCAAGAATTACAATAAGAATAATTGCCGTAATAGTTTCAAGTCCTACAAATGAGAATGTGATTGCGTTCTTTGTTGCAACGCTTTGAACTGCCGCTATTGTTTCACCGTTAACAAGTGACGGTGCAACATATCCGCTTTTTGAAAGGAGCATATTGAAAAGACCTGTAACAATGCCGACGCTTGTAACCGCAATGATGTTATAAATCGACATTGCAATGCCGTCGCATCTAAAGTTATGTTTCCATTCCAAATGGTCAAGCACATCCGCAAACAGCGCCATAAATACATAAGCACAAGGAAGTCCGCCAATATTTTTGATGAACTGACCAACAAGCACAACTACCATATTTGTTGGGCAAATCCAGCAAATGGCACTGCCGATTGCATAAAGCACAAAGCCTGCCATAGTGAGATTACGCTTGCCGAATTTCTTTGCAAGAGGCCAAACGGCAAATATACCGATACCCATAGGAATACCGCCGATAACGGAAATCATCGTTTGCGTTTTGCCGTCATTGTAAGTGCCGAGAACATAGTTGCAGAAATATACAAGACCAAGGTTTTTGAACTGTGTGCCGACTGTGTAAATCAAAAAATAGAGCAAAATCAGCACCATATATTTGTCTGTAAAAATTGCCTTGAGAAGATTTTTATACGGGATTTTCTCCTCCTCTTTCTTGTTGATGTCCTCCATTGTGACACGCTCTTTGGTGAAATAATATTCCATCAAAGTCAGCGGTAAAGCAAGGCAGGACAAAACACTCATAGTAATAATCCATTTGGATTTGTCAACGCCGAGCTGTGGCATAATGAGCATAGGGAAGATGAGAGCAACTATAATACCGCTCATCATAATTGTTGAAATCTGATTAAATACAGAAAGAGAGCCTCTTTGTTCGGTGTTTCTTGTTGACAAAGGTACCATAAGATTATGGCTCATATTGTAAATTGTGTATGCAAACGAATAGAACAGATTATAGGACAGCATAACCCAAATGACCTGGACGGTTTCGTTGCCTTGTGGCACAACAAACAGCAATACACCGCTGATTAAAAGAAGCGGAGCAGAAAGCAAAATCCACGGACGAGCCTTGCCCTGTACGGTTTTTGTGTGGTCGATTATGTAGCCCATAATCACATTGGTAATTGCGTCAATAACCTTTGAAATAATGGGGAAAATGGTTAAAAACGCACCGCCCCAAATTGTTGTCAGTTTTAATACATCCGTGTAGTAAACATTCAGATAGGTTGCAAGTACGGCGTTGAGAAGCAACGCACCCGACGGACCGAGCAAATAGCCGAGCCATTTTTCACTTTTCTTTACTTCGTCACTTTTCACCCTGCTGTTCAAAAGCGGTGAATTTAATTTGTTTGTCATAATGATTACTCCTCCTGTGTAATTTTATTGAAATGTAAATGAATAAAGATTAAAGCTGCCTTTGCCAGAGAATCTTAAGGATAACGATTTTCTTCTTAAATCCTGTATATGATATTTTGCACTGACTGTTGTTCTGCCAAAGTTGTTTATAGGCATCCTTGCAATAACTTCATCATCGGCAGTAACAATCATTTCACCTTGTGCAGTTGAATCAATATCAAAACCGATTTCACCGTTCCCTTTTATAAAATCAAACCACTTATAGGTAACGGTTGTTTTATTGTCTATATTTGAAATAAATCTTTCATTACCTTTGTGTGTGACCATAGGTATCGATTTCTTACTTTTCTGATTTGACAGATGCGGCATTTTTCCGTTTGTAATATTGCAGGCTATAACACTCGGATATTTGCCTTTTGCAATCAACGGCACTCTGTTTAGTCCGCCAGAACTGATTTCCACTTGATGAATACTGCCGTCAGGTTCAATTTGAATCGGTTCGGCACATGCCTGCCTACTGTAATCGGAGCCATGCGTAAGTCTGTGATAAAACACATACCATTGTCCGTTAATATTTTCAATGCTACCATGTGCCGTTCCTGTGGCATTAAGCCTGTCTTTTTCTTTTCTGCCGTTATACCCTACATCACCGTTTGAAACAATTGTTCCGCCGTATTTGAAATTTCTGTCGGGATATTTACTCGTGGCGTAGCAAAGCTCATGATTGAGCTGTGAGGAATATATAAAATAGTATGTATTGTTTATTTTTCTTATGGACGAGCCCTCGAAAAAGCCATGTCCCTCAAATGATGTTCCTTTTGTCTTTTCGGGAATAATACGAACCGCATCTGTTTTAACAGTCAGCATATCATCGCAAAGCGTAATCATATTTGCACCCCAAACGCTTGGCTCCGACAAAATTTCCTCCTTGCTTTTGCCGTAGATTTTTTCAAATATAGATGCTGCGACAGCTTTTAACGGCTTTGGTAAGCACATTCCACGAGGCATTGCCGTTCCGTAGTAAAGTCGGATTGTTCCGCCGTCATTCATCACGGCAGGATCAAAGCAAACGAATTTATTAAACATTGTTCCGTCTTGATTTTTTACATACCCCAGATATTCGTATTTGCCGTCAGGCGTATCACAAACAGCAACACTGATAGGACCGTGATATCCTCCATTACCTTTATAACCTGAAAGACTGTAATACAAATAAAATCTGCCGTCGTTTCCTTGCACTACATCGGGCGCATACAAATAAGGTCGTTCTTTTGAATAAAGTGCATCTTGCTTTGCGCTGTAATTTATGCCCTTACTGCTCCAGTCGCTCAAATCGTCAAGCGGGGCAGAAAAGAATTCGTAATCAAGTGCGCAAAAAGTGTCGCCGCCCTCTTTGTCGTGACTGCCAAATAAATATATTCTGTCGCCGAAAATATGCGGCTCGCCGTCCGGAATATATTTATCAAGCGGTAAAAATGGATTAAATATTTGCTTTTTCAAAACATCACCTCTTGACTTTTTTGCTGTGTTAGTTTACACTTTAATTATAGCAACACTGTGTCGTATTAACAATCATCAGTTTGCATAATAGTGGATTTAAAACCAACAGAAACATAAAAAAGTGGTGGAATAATATGAACACAAAAAATAATCAAAGGACACGACTTTCAAAATTGCTTTTCAAAAATGCGTTGATGGATTTGCTCAAAGAAAAAGGTTCAGTGGCAAAAATCTCTGTCAGAGAGCTTTGCGACCGAGCCGAGCTTAATCGTTCTACATTTTATGCACATTATAACGAGCCGAACGATTTGCTTATGGAAATCGAAACGGAATTGTTGGATGCAACCGAGGAGCATTTGAAAAAAATCGGCGAAGAAAATGACGCCGGAGCGCACAAATACATTTTATCGTTTTTACAATATATCAAGCAAAATGATAAACAATTCAGAACGCTTTTGATTGACTCTACCGACCCTAAATTTCGTTCACGCTTTATGCAGCAGTCAATCATTCAGTTTGTCGAAAACCTTAGAATTGAACTTCCTAAAGAACTTGAACAGTACATTTTTTCGTATATTCTAAACGGCAGTACAGGAATTATTATTCAGTGGATACGCTCCGACTATGCAGTAAACGAAAACGAAATAGTTAATCTCTTGTTTTCAATCAATCAAAGTGTACTTGTAAATCTTAATTTGACACCCAAACTGACGGCCACACGATTAGAAAACAATAAAAAATGAGCCAAGATTTCATTCAAAACCGCATCAAAAATCAATTCAAGAAAAGCAAAAGATAAAAATCTGTTTTTTCTACTTTAGGCTTTTAGATTATTTGTCATCAACTCTTACAGTGGGGTACACTATATTTG
>ERZ857629.3384-NODE-3384-length-13492-cov-2.810672_pt1 | contig 13492 bp, 8 predicted proteins | sample MGYA00519700_ERZ857629 | MGnify/ENA primary metagenome ERZ857629 (study PRJEB31778, sample SAMEA3449351) | human gut metagenome | biome: human gut; feature: human-associated habitat; material: faeces | place: United Kingdom | collected 2010/2012 ... | reverse complement strand
GGGTCTCGTCGCAAAGGTCGGCAATGTCATCCTTTGTGAGATTTGAATTCATATCGGTATCTATAACCCCGGGACATACGCAATTGGCCCTTATACCGCTTGGGCCGAGTTCCTTTGCAAGAGCCTTTGTAAGGCCGATAACCGCACCTTTTGTGGCCGAATAGACCGCCTCGCAGGAACCGCCTACCTGCCCCCACATAGATGAAACGGTAACGATATTTCCGCTTTTTTGTTTTATCATCTGCTTGGCAGCGCATTTCAGGGTTAAAAACGCACCTTTAAAATTAACATCGCACACACGGTCAAACTGCTGATCGGTTATGTCGGTGAAAAGGGACACCTGAGAAATCCCCGCATTTGAAACGACGGCATCCACCCTGCCCCATTTTTCCACAACCGCATCAAAAAAGCTTTCGACCTCATCGGCCCTTGAAACATCGCATTTAACGGCCGTTACATCGGGAAATTTTTCGGTGATTTCCTTTGCCGCTTTGTCGTTCTTTTCATAGCAAAACGCAACCTTATATCCTTTTTGAGCGAATTTCTCAACCGACGCCCGTCCGATTCCTCTCGAGCCTCCGGTTATAACCGCAACCTTATTCATATGATCACCTCGTTTTTTTGTTACATCAAAGCACGGGTTACTTAAGCAACTTGTTACTGTTTCTGTTTATAATTTATATTCTACACAATCTCCCGCTTTTTTTCAATATATTATTTTTGCACCAAATATTCCTTTGAGTTATTACAATTTTGTTACATTTCATTGATTTTTTCATCTTATTATGTTATACTGTCATACCGAGATGAAAAAATTAGGAGTGAAATTATGTCCAAATACTCCCTTGCGGTGGATATAGGAGCCAGCAGCGGACGGCTCATTCTCGGCACCGTGGAAAACGGAAAAATAATTACCGAGGAGATTCATCGCTTTAAAAACGGCATCGAAAAACAGGGTGAGCATTTTTGCTGGGACATTGCGCATCTTTTTGATGAAATAATTGTCGGAATGAAAAAATGCGGCGACGCCGGCAAGATTCCCGACACCATCGGAATCGACACCTGGGCCGTTGATTTTGTGCTTGTAGACAAAAACGGAGATGTTGTGGGACAGACGGTTGCCTACCGCGACGATCGCACCAAAGGTATGGACGAACATCTTGCAAACTACATTTCCGAGGAGGAGCTTTACGCCCGCACGGGAATTCAAAAACAGCTTTTCAACACCATCTATCAGCTTCTTTATCTTAAAGAAAATCATCCCGACCAGCTTAATGAAGCAGAAAGTATGCTGCTCATCCCCGATTATCTGAACTTCCGTTTGTGCGGCGAAAAATTTGCCGAGTACACAAACGCCACCACCACACAGCTTGTCAGCCCGGTAACAAGAAACTGGGACTTTGACCTTATAAACCGCATCGGTTTCCCCGAGCACCTTTTTAAGGATATACGCGTTCCCGGCACGGTCATCGGACAGCTGACCGAAGAAATTGCCGAAAAAGTGGGATACAACTGCAGCGTTTTACTTCCCGCAACACACGATACCGGCTCGGCGGTCGTAGCCGTTCCAAGCGACAGCAACGACACCTTATACATAAGTTCAGGCACATGGTCGCTTATGGGCACCGAAAACGAGGCCTCCGACTGCACCGAGCAAAGCCGTCTCGCCAACTTCACAAACGAGGGCGGTTATCTTTACCGCTACCGTTTTCTTAAAAACATAATGGGGCTGTGGATGATACAGTCGGTCAAGAAGGAGCTGCACGATAGATTTTCCTTCGACGACCTTTGCGAAGCGGCCGCCAAATCCACAATTGCTTCCACCGTCGACTGTCAGGACGGCAGATTTTTAAAGCCCGACAGTATGATGAAGGAAGTGGTTGAAGCCTGCCGGGAATCGGGACAGGAGGTGCCGCAGAATCCCGGAGATGTGGCTGCGGTCATTTACAACAGCCTTGCCCGCTGCTACGCCGAAACGGCCGCCCTTTTGGAGGAGCTTACCGGAAAAAAATTCAGCGCCATAAACATTGTGGGCGGCGGCTCAGGAGACCCTTACCTCAACAAACTTACGGCCATATATTCCGGCAGAGATGTGCTGGCGGGGCCTAAAGAGGCCACGGCTCTGGGCAATCTCATTGTGCAGTTTATAACCCTTGGGCAGTTCAAAGACCTCTTTGAAGCGCGCAAATGCGTTGCAGAATCTTTTGAAATAAAAAAATATTCCTTAAAGGAGACTAACGATTAAATGAACATAGACCAGAGATACCAATCGGCAAAGGAAATGTATGCGACCGTCGGCGTCGACACCGATGCGGCCATAAAAGCGCTGGGCAAGATTCCCGTATCGATGCACTGCTGGCAGGGCGACGATCTCGTTGGATTTGAAGGAAAAGCTTCTTTAAGCGGCGGAATACAGACCACCGGCAACTATCCCGGCAAGGCCTTCGGCCCCGATCAGCTTATGGCCGATCTTGATAAGGCATATTCCCTCATTCCCGGAAAGCACCGTTTAAATCTCCACGCCATTTATGCCATATTTGAGGACGGCGAGGCCGTCGACAGAGACGCTCTCGAGCCCAAGCACTTTAAAAGGTGGGTGGAATACGCAAAGGAAAGAGATTTAGGCCTCGATTTTAACCCATCCTTCTTTTCCCATCCCCTTTCGGAAAACGCCACCCTTTCAAGCGAGGACGAGAATATACGCAAGTTTTGGGTAAGACACGGTATTGCCTGCCTTAAAATTGCCGAATATTTTGCAACCGAGCTTGGCAAGCCCTGCAGCATAAACTACTGGATTCCCGACGGATTTAAGGACATTCCCGCCGACCGTATGGCCCCCAGAGCCCGCCTTAAAAAATCCTTGGACGAGATTCTCGCCACCCCTTATGATAAAAACAAGGTCATCGTAACGGTGGAATCCAAGGTTTTCGGCATAGGCTTTGAAAGCTACACGGTAGGTTCTCACGAATTTTATATGAACTATGCCGCCAAAAACGGCATTCTCTGCCTGCTTGACAACGGCCATTTCCACCCCACCGAGCAGGTTGCAGATAAAATTTCTTCTATGCTTCTTTTCGCCGACAAGGTTGCTCTTCATGTTTCCCGTCCGGTAAGATGGGACAGCGACCATGTGGTGCTGTTAAACGACGATACAAAGGAAATAGCCAAGGAAATCGTTAACTGCGGTCCTGAAAAGGTGGTTCTCGCCCTGGATTTCTTCGATGCAAGCATAAACCGCATATCTGCCTGGGTGGTAGGTATGAGAAATATGCAAAAGGCGTTGCTTCTTGCCCTTCTCTCCCCCGCCGACACCATGAAAAAGCTTCAAAACGACCGCCGCTTTACCGAGCTTATGGCCCTTAACGAGGAGCTTAAAATGTATCCCGCAGGAGATGTGTGGAACTATTACTGCGAGCAGCACGGCGTTCCCGCAAAGGACGACTGGATCAAAGAAATGCTTGACTATGAGAAAAAGATTTTAGAGGAGCGCAAATAATGGCTATCGAAAACGCAGAATTCTTCAAAGGATTTATCAGAATGGCCGACGACGGCTGGCAGCAGGGCTGGCACGAGCGCAACGGCGGAAACCTTTCCTATCGCATAAAAGCCGAGGAGATTGAGGAAATCAAATCCGATCTGGATTTTTCGGGGCAGTGGAAGGATATCGGCACATCGGTGCCCGATCTCTGCGGAGAGTTCTTCCTTGTTACGGGAAGCGGAAAATATTTTCGCAACGTTATTCTCGATCCCGCCGACAGCATCGCCGTTATCGAGGTCGACGGAAAGGGCGAAAAATACCGCATATGCTGGGGCCTTATAAACGGCGGCCGTCCCACAAGCGAGCTGCCCACACATCTGATGAATCACGAGGTCAAGAAAAAGCTGACAAACGGACGTCACAGGGTCATCTATCACGCCCACACTACCAACGTCATCGCTCTGACCTTTGTGCTCCCCCTTGACGATAAAGTATTCACCCGAGAGCTTTGGGAATCGGCCACCGAATGCCCGGTCGTTTTTCCCGACGGAGTGGGTGTCGTTCCCTGGATGGTGCCCGGCGGCAGAGACATCGCCGTCGCCACCGCAAAGCTTATGGAAAAATATGATGTGGCCATCTGGGCACATCACGGAACCTTTGCCTCCGGAGAGGATTTTGATTTGACCTTCGGCCTTATGCACACGGTGGAAAAAGCTGCCGAAATTCTGGTTAAGATCCGTTCGATGGCAAACAATAAATTACAGTCCATAACAGCCGACGATTTCAAAAAGCTGGCTGTGGAATTCGGGGTAACACTTCCCGAAGAATTTTTATTCTAATTATATTTTCAGGAGCGTGGTTTTTTATGGCAAACAAATTTGTTCTCAACGAAACCTCTTATCACGGTGCAGGCGCGATCAACGCCATACCCGAAGAGATCAAAGGCAGAGGCTTTAAAAAGGCTTTTGTGTGTTCGGATCCCGATCTTATTAAGTTCGGCGTAACCGGCAAGGTTACCGACCTTCTCGACAAAGCGGGCATTGAATACAAGCTCTATTCAGACATTAAAGCCAATCCCACCATCGAAAACGTTCAGCACGGCGTTGAGGAATTTAAGGCGGCAGGTGCCGACTGCATCGTCGCCATCGGCGGAGGCTCTTCCATGGACACTTCAAAGGCCATCGGAATAGTCATTGCCAATCCCGAGTTTTCCGACATTCGCTCGCTTGAAGGCGTTGCGCCCACAAAGCACCCATGCGTGCCCATCATCGCCGTTCCCACCACCGCCGGCACCGCCGCCGAGGTCACCATCAACTATGTTATCACCGATGTGGAGAAAAAGCGCAAGTTTGTATGCGTCGACGCTCACGACATTCCGGTGGTTGCCGTTGTCGATCCCGATATGATGTCCTCTATGCCTAAAGGCCTTACCGCCGCAACCGGTATGGACGCACTGACCCATGCAATCGAGGGTTATATCACCAAGGGTGCCTGGGAACTTTCTGATATGTTCCACATCAAGGCCATTGAGATAATCGCAAGATCCCTCCGTGCCGCCGTTACAAACGAAAAGGACGGCAGAGAGGGTATGGCTCTCGGTCAGTATGTGGCCGGAATGGGATTTTCCAATGTGGGACTGGGCGTTGACCATTCTATGGCACACACCCTTTCGGCATATTACGACACTCCCCACGGCAAGGCCTGCGCCATTCTGCTTCCCACAGTTATGGCATACAATGCTCCCTGCACCGGTGAAAAATACCGCGACATTGCCATTGCAATGGGCGTTAAGGGCGTTGAAAGTATGAGCCAGGAAGAATACAGAAAGGCCGCTGTTGACGCTGTTCGTCAGCTTTCGGAGGATGTAGGCATTCCCACCACCCTCAAGGGCATTGTCAAGGAGGAGGACATTCCCGCCCTTGCACAGTCGGCTTACGACGACGCCTGCCGCCCCGGCAACCCCAGAGATACCAGTGTCGAGGATATCATCGAGCTTTATAAGTCGCTTATGTAATTTCTCTTTTGTAATGCCTGACGGGCTGTAATCTGCTTTTGCAAACAGAACTTGCCGAATAAAAAAACAAACCCTTTCGCAAAAACCTTAACGGTTCTTTGCGGAAGGGTTTTTATTTTATATGTTTTTTAAATCTCTGCTCGGCTTACCGCCCCTTTTGCTTTGAAAAGCAAGCCTTTTCAAAGGTGCTTTTTTACGCACCTTTTAAGCACAGGGCTTTTTCCCGCCGTTTTATGCCCGAGCGCCCTGCAGCTCGCCTTTTTGCAAATTATCGCTTTGCCTGTCGGTGTTTTTCTGCTTGGGCTTGGCCTCTCCGATGGTTTTTTTAATGGCCACACCGTCGTATAGTTTTTTGACCTGCACCTTGCCGAAAAATTTCTTTTGGCAGTTTTTGCAGTAGAAATCGGCCGTAAAATATCGGTTTTTAAACCGCCATTTGGTGGTCTTGCGGATGTACCCGTCGCATTTCGGACACTTGAATTTTAAATCGGCAGGCTCGATGTTTTCGTCGCTCACCTCTGAAATAATGTAATTCTTAAAGGCCAAACGATCGTAAAAATCGGTGCCTCTCGTGTCGAAAACATAATCATCAAAGCGCTCGGCATCATAGCACTGCTTGAAAATTCTTGCGCAAAGGAAACTGTCTCCCTTGGCGCGGTGAAAATCTATGTCGCCGCTGTAGCTGCCCATAAGCTCGGCTGCATGGGAAAGTCCCAGCTGAGTCGATTCGTCAAGCTCAAGATGATTTTGAACATACTTCTGAAGGTCGGCATAGTAGTATAAAAACGGAATGGTGTCCTTTCCCACAAAGCTTTTGCAGTTGTCAACCAGCACATGCAGGTCGGTGTTGCTCCAGGTCATTATAAGGCTGTCTTTTCCCGCCCAATCTGTAAATTCCTCAAGCACATCGGCAAAATCCTCTCCTTCTCTGAGAAGGTCGTCGTTTGTGATATGGGTCAGCTCCTTGACCTTTCCTCTGAGCCGCTTTGTAAGGCGGGAACGGACGAATTTCTGAAAATCGTCCACTACATCAAGGTTTTTGTCAAGCTTAACTGCGCCAAATTCGATTATCTCGTTTATAAAACGCGATTCTTTGGAAAAATAGGCCGTATTCCATTCGAGATCGAGTATAATTATCGTCATAAAGCTTCCTTTATCGTGCTTAATTGTAATTGCCGCGCTTATTGTGCGTTGTTTTTACGGTTTTCGGCCTTAAGGCGCTGTTCCTTGTTGAGGATTGATTTGCGAAGGCGCAGCGACTCGGGAGTGACCTCAAGATATTCGTCGTCCTTAAGGAATTCGAGGCACTGCTCAAGGCTCATATTGACAGGCGGAACAAGGCGCAGTGCATCGTCCGATCCGGAAGCACGGGTATTTGTCAGATGTTTTTTCTTGCAGACGTTGCAGACAATGTCGTCACCCTTGGGGCTCTCTCCGACAATCATTCCTTCGTAAACCTCAACGCCCGCTCCCACAAAAAGACGGCCTCTGTCCTGGGTATTGTAAAGTCCGTATGCGCTGGTTTCTCCCGTTTCAAAGGAGATTATAGACCCGCTTTCACGCTCTTCAATGTCGCCCTTGTAAGGCTCAAAGCAGTCAAAAACGTGGTTCATAATTCCGTTGCCGTTGGTGGCGGTCAAAAACTGGGGACGGTATCCCATAAGGCACCTTGCTGGTATGCGGAATTCAATATGTGTCATTCCGCCGTCTCTTGTGCCCATATTTATCATTTCGGCCTTTCTGGCACCCAGTTTTTCCATAACCGGTCCCACATATGCCTCGGGTACCTCCACCATCAATATTTCGATAGGCTCAAGTTTCTCGCCGTTTTCGCCGGTTTTGTAAATGACCTTGGGGCGGGATACCTGGAATTCATATCCCTGGCGGCGCATGGTCTCGATGAGTATTGAAAGGTGAAGCTCACCGCGTCCCGATACCTTGAAGGTATCTGCCGAATCGGTTTCCTCAACCTTTAAGCTGACGTTGGTTTCGACTTCCTTGAAAAGGCGGTCGCGTATATTTCTCGATGTGACGAACTTGCCTTCCTTTCCGGCGAAGGGGGAATTGTTTACCATAAAGTTCATGGAAACGGTGGGCTCGTCTATCTTGACAAATGGCATGGGCTCGGGATGCTCGGGATCGCATATGGTGTCTCCGATGTTGATGGCGGTAAGGCCGGCGATGGAAACCAGATCTCCGGGGCCTGCAACCTGAACCTCCGACCGTTTAAGTCCCTCAAAGGTATAGAGCTTAATTATCTTGGCCTTCGTGACTGCGTCGCTGTCGCTTCGGCAAAGGACAACCTGCTGACCCACCTTAAGCTCACCCTGCTCAACCCTTCCGACGCCGATTCTGCCGACATACTCGTCATAGTCGATATTGGAAATGAGGGCCTTTAAGGGAGCCTCGCGATCGCAGTCGGGTGCGGGAATTTCCTTTAAAATGGTGTCGAAAAGGGGACGGAGATCGTCCTTCATATCGTCGGGAGAAAGGCCGGAAGTGCCGTCTCTGCCCGATGCATAAACCACCGGGAAATCAAGCTGATCTTCCTCGGCGTCAAGTTCGATAAACAGATCGATGACCTCGTCCACAACCTCTGCGGGTCTGGCGCCCGGGCGGTCGATCTTATTGACAACGACAATGGCCTTTTTGCCCAGCGCAAGGGCCTTTTTAAGCACAAAGCGGGTCTGAGGCATACATCCCTCAAAAGCATCCACGAGCAGCAGCACACCGTCCACCATCATAAGGATGCGTTCGACCTCGCCGCCGAAATCGGCATGGCCGGGAGTGTCGACAATGTTGATTTTAACACCGTTATAGTGCACGCCCGTGTTTTTGGAAAGGATGGTTATTCCCCTTTCCCTTTCAAGGTCGTTTGAATCCATAACACGCTCTGCCACCTGCTCGTTCTGGCGGAATATTCCGCTTTGGGCAAGCATCTGATCCACAAGGGTGGTCTTGCCGTGGTCAACGTGGGCGATTATGGCTATGTTTCTTATGTCTTCTCTTTTCTGCACAACTATTCCTCTAATCATCAAAAATACATCTTATTATATACCGTTATACATTTCTTTGCAATATGAAATTATTAAAAACCTGAATTTTTCGACAAAAAAGCGTGACATCACCGCAAAATCAGACCTTTGCACGGTAAAATCAAGCATCCGCCCAAGCATCTGCGCGGTTTTATCCGGCCTTTTTGCGCAAAATAGACAGATAAAACGCCGTTAAAAACAGCCTATGCAAAAACCACAGGCTGTTTGAAACATATCGGATTGTTTAGGTTGTGCGTATCAAAAAACAACAGCCATAAGACCGGCCGTCATCAGACTGCACAAGCAACCGTAGCCGCTGCAACTCGGTACAACCGGTCGTCATCAGACTGCACATTAAACCGCAAACGCTGTCAATTCGCACAGTGCGGCAGGCATTTTCCGCCGCACCTGACTTACCCCTTTATGCTCATCAGGAATTTTGCGAAAAGTACTTTTTAATATTCTCGGCTGCCGCCATATTCATTCCGGTAACCTTTGAAAGCTGCTCAACCGATGCAGCCTTGATTTTTTCGATGCTTCCCATTTCCTTTAAAAGATTTTTTGCACGGGTCTTTCCGATGCCCTCGATTTCGGTCAAGGAGGATGAAAAGGCCTTTTTGGAACGGCGGGAACGATGGTATTCAATAGCGAATCGGTGAACCTCGTCCTGAATCTGCGTTATTAGGGTAAAGACCTGACGAATGGCCTTTATCTGAATTTCTCCGTTTTCGGAAACAAGCGCACGGGTTTTGTGATGGCCGTCCTTGACCATTCCGAAAATCGGAAGGCTGATGTTCATTTGCTCCATCACCCTTTTGACCGCCGAAAGCTGTCCCGTTCCGCCGTCGAGAAGTATCAGATCGGGCAGTTTTCCAAAGCCCTCGGTGTATTCGCCCGTTGGATTCTTTATGCCGTTTGCCGCACCGCCCATATTTCCTGCATCGTCACCGCTTCCCGCACCGCCTGCCGTGCTGCCTGCCGCAGCGTCTGTCACGATGTCATTTGCGCTGTCGGCTACATAGCCACTGATCATACTGCCTTTTACACGATTGTCCGCATTGCCGTCGGTCGCATCGCATTTCACCCGGTCGGATGCAAGATCGACAGCATCTTTTTGCTCGTTAAGCTTCTTATATTCGGAAAATCTGCGGGAAATCACCTCGGCCATAGAGGCGTAATCATCCTGCCCCGAAAAGGACTTTATCTTAAAACGCTTGTATGCCCTTTTAAGTGGCTTGGCGTCCTTAAAAACCACCATTCCGGCCACATTTTCGTCTCCCGCAGTGTGGGAAATGTCGTAGGATTCGATATACCGCGGTGTACTTTCAAGGCCGCACAGCTTTGCCAGCTCATCCAGCACCGCCGTCTGCCGCCCGGTTTTCCCCGAGAGCATAACAAGTCGCTCTCGTGCGTTTTTCCTGCACATATTAACAAGCTCAAGCTGTTCTCCCCGCTGTGGGCAATGAACCGTGATGCTTTTTCCGCTCTTTTCGCAAAGCCACTTTTCCAGCAATTCTCCATCCTCAGGGTATACATCCACCGTCACCTGTTTTGGAATTTCCCTTTGCAGAGAATAATACTGAAGTATAAAATCGGCGCGGGTCTGAGCATTATCGGGGAGCGTATCAAACAAAAATTCCTCCCGGTCGAAAAGCTTTCCGCCATCAAAGCGGAAAACCTCAAAGCAGCTTTTTGCAGGGGAGGTTTCAAAGGCTACAACGTCTTGATTTTTGACCTTTGAAGCCACAATATGCTGCTTTTCATTCATATTTCTAATGGCGGTTATGCGGTCGCGAAGTCTCGCCGCCCGTTCAAATTCCAAATTTTCGGCCGCCGTTTCCATATCCCGCTCAAGTTTTTCAAGCACATCGGCAGTATTTCCCTTTAAAAACTCCACCGCCCGGGCAGACAGTGCCTCATATTCCGACGCAGAAATTTTCCCGGCACAGGGAGCGCAGCATATCCCGATGGAATAGTTAAGACAGGGGCGGGATTTTTTATAGTCGTCGGGGAATTTTTTTGAACATCTCGGTAGAGTGAAGGTCTTGCAAACCTCATCCACCGTGTTTTTGGTCACAAATCCCGAGGTAAAGGGACCGAGATATGTCGCCCCGTCGTTTATCTTCTGAACCTCGGAGGTAATTCTTCTGAAAGGAGGTTTGGTTATTTTGATATAGTGATATCCCTTGTCATCCTTTAAAAGGATGTTGTATTTTGGCATATTCTGTTTAATGAGTGAGGCCTCGAGCACAAGGGCCTCAAACTCGGTGGTACAGACGATATATTCAAAATCATATACGTTGTCGACCATTTTCTGAACCTTCGGCAGATGATCGGCACCTGCGCGGAAATACTGACTCACGCGGTTTTTAAGCTTTTTGGCCTTTCCCACATAAATGATTTTTCCGCTTTTGTCGTGCATTATATAAACGCCGGGGAAAAGGGGCAGCGACAAGGCCTTTTTGCTTAAAATGTCCAACCTTTCGTTCATTCTTTTTGCCCCTTTCTTTGTATAATAGCGTCTTTGAATTTAAAAATAATATCGGTGATAGAATTTGAAAAAAGAACTTAAAATATGCGCCCTGATAATTTGCTTTTGCGCTTTTCTCGGCCTTGCGGGAATGTTTATTGCCGACAACAACACCCGAAAAACGGGATTTAACGACAGCACGCCGTCATTCAGCTTTAAAATAAAATCAAATCACGCAGAAATAACCTTTTTCGGCAACACCTACGTCATCGGTCCTCAGGACTGAAACCGGCAGAAGCGGTATTTCAGGCAGCAAAGTCTTTCCTCCCGAAATAAAGCTCCTTCTGACAAAAGACAATTGCCTCCTGCCAAAAGCAAAGCCCTTCCGTCCAACAGAATCGGCCGAAAGAGCCTTTTAGCAGCAGTATATCCGTTTTTCCCGGAATACGGCAGCATATTTTCTTAAACTACACTCTCTTTAAAGCGGATTTTCCGCGTTCAAAAAGCTGTTTAAGCTGAGCAGGCTCTACGGCTGCGTTGACTGCCACAATAAGCACGCCGCTTATAACCGCAGTTATAACCGCCCACATAAGCCATCCAAGCAGACTTTGGGGATCGGGCGAAAGGAATTTATGAACAGCAAAAACCGTAACCAGTGATACCGCCACATTCCGCACTATGCGCCTAAGCGACAGGACAAGGGTGCCGTTTACGAGGTATTTGTTGTTGTAAAGAATACAGTCCAGCGAGCGGTAGGAATAGGAAACAACCGTTCCGAAAAGTATTCCGGCCATACCCAGCGGCTTTATAAGTGCAAGGGAAACGACGATGTTTATGGCCGCCTCCAAAATTGCCCGTCCCTGGGTTTCCTTAAAATGACCGGCGGCGCATATCATTGTCAGCGAAGGTATGCGGATATTCTGCACAAGTCCGAGTATTACAAAGAGGAAGGCGATGTTTTGCCTTACATACTGTACCCCGTCGGTCACCTCGGCGGTATAAATCTTGACAAAGGGAAGCAGCAGCACGGCGCAGCAGGTATATATGCAGAACAGCACGATCATATAAAAATACTCATAGTTTGAGAAGGCATTTTTAAGTGCCTTTTTATCATTGCTGAAAATGAGCGATCCGAAGCTCGAAGTAATGCCGTTGGAAAAGACGCTGAGCAGCGATGTAAGGGCCACCGCCACCATATTATAGGTGGTGTATACACTGACCTCCTGAAGGGATGTTGCACCCATAAAGAGGGTCAGAATGACAATGTCGGTATTGTTTACTATGACTCCGACAATCTGATGGAGAAGCGCCGCCCAACGCTGTTTTAAAAGACCCTTCTCAAAGGAGGTCTTGAAGTTCATATATTTATATTTGCGCTTGGCGTAAATATAAACAAAGATAAATCTGGCAATGTAAAGGCCTGTGGCCACTCCCTTTACCACGAGGAAGGAACAGCCGAGCTTTATAAGGACTATCGAAACACCCATATTGACGAGGGTTGCCGCCGCCTGTGTAAGGAAGATGACATATCCCCGCTGGTCGGCGGTGAGCAGTACGCGGTATTTTCCGATAAAGAAAAAGTCCACAAGGTTGCTGGCCGCAAGAATGAGTATGAGTATGCGGGTGGAGAGGCTGTCGATCTGACTTGCCACAAAGAAGGGATAAACCACCGTCATTACGGTAAGCAAAATTATATATGCCCCGCCCGATTTATAATAAAACTTCTGAAGAGCCGACAGCACCGAGTTTATGGCGCCTGTATCGTTCTCGTTTAAGGGGCCGTAAAGCTCAACGATGGCCGCCGAGCTTATTCCCGCCTCCACGAGATTGAGGTAGGTCAAAAACTGCGATACGGAGTTTATCATTCCGTTAACCGTTGAGCCGTATTGGTTGAGGAAAAACCTCGGCAGCACAAGTCCCGATACCGCCACAATTATCTGTAACAGCAGATTTCCCCAAAGGTTTTTAAAAGCTTGTTTGTTTCTCATATCTTCTCCGTTAAGCTTGTTGTGCGAGATTTCATTTTGAAAGGCTTTCTATAAGCTCAATCCACTGGCCTTTTATTTTCTGTTTATCGAATTTATCCATCCATCTTCCGGCATTTTGAGAAAATTTTCTTCTAAGGTCATCGTCGTCGGCAAGAAGCGACAGCTTTTCGGCCATTTTGTCGGTGTCATAAGGCTCGATCAAAAAACCGTTTACTCCGTCCTCCACCATTTCACAGGGGCCGGTATCAATGTTAAAGCTGACGATGGGCAGGCCGTTTGCCTTGGCCTCCAAAAGCACGAGAGGAAGCCCCTCCCGATACGACGGAAGTACAAAAAGCGAATAATCCCGATAAAGAGACAATACATTCGGGTTGTTACCCATAAGTTTAAGCTGACCCTCAAGGCCTTCTTTTTCCACAAGAGCCTTTATATCGTCGAAGGTCTCGCCGTTTCCGTATACATGCCACTGCCAATCGGGATGGGCGGGCAGAAATTTCTTTGCCGCCC
>ERZ857629.3375-NODE-3375-length-13521-cov-8.624090_pt1 | contig 13521 bp, 9 predicted proteins | sample MGYA00519700_ERZ857629 | MGnify/ENA primary metagenome ERZ857629 (study PRJEB31778, sample SAMEA3449351) | human gut metagenome | biome: human gut; feature: human-associated habitat; material: faeces | place: United Kingdom | collected 2010/2012 ... | reverse complement strand
AAGAAGAAAAAGAACAAGCAAGATTTGTTTCATCATTTATGGATATATATGAAAACAGTTTTAACGAGCCCGTTCAATTAACTGTGTATCAGATAGATTAAATGATTGAAGGAGGTTTTAACTAATTCGACAACTTACAATTTGTATGAATAGATCAGAAAGAAATTTCTGGTCTTTTTTATGTAAGAAGAAAGAAGGAAAAAATGAAAATATTAATTATTAGTTTAATTGGAATAGTATTGTTTTTATTAATACTATTCCTGTATTGCACTTGTGTAATATCAAGTAGGTGTTCAGGAGAGGAGGAAAAGCATGAACATATTAGAAATGTATAAGAGATTATCAAATGAAGATAAATCTCATTTAACTGTTTATTGTATTTATGACAGTATTTATGATGTTGCTAAAAATCAAGACTATGAAATAACTGATAAAGTTGCAGTTGATTTACAGGAATTGGCTTATGATTTGTATCTTGAAGATAATGGGTATAAGTTATCTCAATCTGAAATTGCTCATTTCTTAACTAATTGTTATATAAAAGATAATTCATTTTTAGATAAAATTGAAGATACTGATTATTCTGATATTTTAGAGGCAATTTCTGATGATGATTATGAGTTTTATAAAGATGAAGGATTAGAAAGGTAAGGTGAAAAATGGATTTTACAAAATTAAATCTTGAATTTAATAATATGCAAAATATTATAAATAAATATAATAAAATGCAAAATATAATAAGAAATAGAATAAAAAATAATCAAAAAGAAATTAATAAATTAGAGTCAAAAGCAAATTGTACTAAAAATAGTATTGAAAAAGAAAGCTATAAATTTATAATTGTATCAATAAAAAATGAAATTGAGTTTCTAGAAAAAATTTTAATGGAGGAACAAAAAGATGAATCAAGACAGAATGATTAAGTATTACAATAAAGAAGAAATAAAAAAATTATTAAAAGATAATGAAAAACTTATTTATATAGATACTGGTAATGAAGAAGTAGTGGGTAGATACATTGATTTACCAGATATAATTCTTGATATAAATAAAAAATTAGGATTAACTAATTTGAAAATATATGATTATCAAAATGTTAGTTTGGTGCCAATTGTGACAACTTACGGTTATTATTTGGATAAATGTAATTCAAAGGTTAGAACTGATATTATTGAAAGATTAACAAGCCTTCAACTTGACGAAGAAGAAATAAAAGATTACAAACTTATAGATGAAGAAATGTTAGAAGATGTTAAAAGAAAACTATTTGAAATGGAAAGATAATTATGGTTACTCAATTTAGCGTAGTTATTATTTTAATATTTTTGATAATTACTTTTATATATTTTCTTGAGCCAATATTAACCAAGCAAAAAATCAAAGATAATAAGGAACACGGCAGTGCAAGATGGGCAACAATTAAAGAAATAAAGCAAAATTTTAGAGAAGAAAAAATAAGTAATATTAATGAAAGTGGTTTTCCAATCTATTTTAGCAAAGATAATAAAAATGTTTGGTTTGATAACAAAACTCCCCATTGGATATGTCTTGGCTCTACTGGTAGTGGTAAATCTGTAACTTCTGTAATTCCATATTGTAGTTTTATAGCAACTGCTAAAAATAAAAAAAGTGTTTTTATTACTGATCCAAAAGCAGAAATTTTAAATACAACAAGTCAAATGTTTAAAGACAATGGATACAATGTACTATGTATTGATTTTAGAAACCCAGAATATTCTAATCATATTAATTTACTTGAGCCTATTATAACTGAGTATGAGTTATATTATAAGTATCTAAAATTAAGTGAAAAAGAGAAAAAAGAAAGTAAGTATATAGAATATAAAAATAAATCTATAATTCATTATGCTCGTTGTAACCAGTTAGTAAGTGATATATCAAGTATGATTATGAATGACGCAACTGCAAAAGAAAAATTTTGGAATAATTCCTCATCAGATTTATTGTATGGGTTAATTTTTTTATTTCTTGAAGATTACGTAAATGGAAAAATTAAAAGAAAACAAATAACGTTAACTTCAATAAAAAAATTTCAAAGCAGTTCTATGTCAGATGTTAATAATAAAAAAATAAAAAAATATATTGGTGGAAAAACATATGATATGAAAAGTAAAGATAAATTATTTAGTTTACTTAATACATCAGAAACAACTTATCGATCAATAACATCAACATTCAGTGAAAGAATGTCTTTATATGATGATATCAATGTAGAAAATATTACATCTAACTCCGATTTTAATTTTGACGATTTAGGGAAAAAGCCAACTGTATTGTATTGTTGTGTCCCCGATGAATCTCAAACATATTATACTTTAATATCGATAATAGTTTCATTAATATATAAAACATTAGTTATTTTGTGCAACGAGCAAAAAGATAAAAAATTACCATGTGAAATTGTATTTTTGCTTGATGAGTTTGGAAATACACCTCCATTAAAGGACATAAAATCAATGGTTAGTGTTGGACGAAGTAGAGGACTTTATTTTGTGTTTTATTTACAAAGTATTCAGCAATTAGATGATTTATATGGAAAAGAAACAAGTCAAATTGTTCAAGATAATTGCGGATTGCAATTTTTAAAAACTAATTCTCAAGATACTGCAGAACAAATAAGCAACAGGTTAGGGACTCATGGTGTTGAAACAACATCATTAAATTATTCAATGAGCCTTACGAATAATAATGGTAGTAAAGGTATGAGTTTAATTTCTAGAAAACTTATGACTGCGGATGAAATAAAACAATTAGTTTATAAGACTATTATTTTTTCTTCCATAGGTTATCCAATTATAAGAGATACAATTTTATATTCTAAATTTAGTTGCTATCAATCTGGTTGTATTAAAAGGAAAAAACGACCATTGCAAAGATTTAGTGATAGATATTACACTGTTGATCAAATAGAATTAGAAGAAAAATCTAATGATTCAAAAATAAATACATTGGAATCTCAAATTAGAAATACACTTATTAATATAATAAATAACGTTTTAAAAATATTTGGCAAAATTGATTTTGATGTTGAATATGAAAATATTAAAAATAGTATAATTGCTAAATTATATTTAGCACCTCCTTTATCAATAAATGAGATAAAATCATTAGAAGATTTAAGTAATCAATTAAAATTTAATTACAATATCATTACTGATAAAGAAAAAATATGCAAAAAAAGCAAAAACTCTTTAATAGAGATTTTTTTATTTGATAAATAAATATTTTAGAAAGAAGGAAAATAATGAATGAAGAATTTTATGATGAATTTATTTCTATAAGAGATGATACTTTAGATAGTATAAAAACAAGTTTGTTAAGTTGGAATAAATTTGTTATTTTTTGGTCTAGTATTTTAGATAAGTATAGTATAAATAATATTCTTAATTTGTATTATTACAACTCAAGTGGAAAATATTATATGACATTCAGTGAATGGAATAGTGAATCGATAAATAGAAGAATAAAACCAAAAAGTAAAGGAATACCAATATTAATTGATAACCAAAAGTCATATGTATTTGATATAAAACAAACCTATGGTAAGGAATACAACATTTGGAAATATAACCATTATACTGAAGATACAATGCTTAAATATTATCAAAATTTACTGAAAATAGAAAATGATGATACTAAAAATTTATATGAAAATCTTTATGACGTAATATATAAAGTATCATTTCTTCAAATTGTTGATGATTATACTGATGTATCTATTGAAGAAATAAGAATTGTTGCAAAAATGATGACATCATTATTTCTTGCAAAAACAAATTTTAATATTAATAATTTACCAAGTACATATGAAGAATTAAAGTTAATAAAAGACAATAGCATTTTGACATGTATGCAGATTGCAAATAAAGAAACTGCTAAATTATTTAATAATTTTAAAGAAATAGCAAATAATCTTGAAACAATCCAAAAGCATATTCAAAATCAAGTGATTTTACATTTAAAAACTGATAACAATAAAAATACAATAAAGCAAAATATGCTATTAAGTTTAGAAAAAAATACAAATTTTAATTATGATTTATTAGAAAAAATATACAATCATTATTATAACAAATATAGAAAAGTGTCAAAAGGATCAAATAATATAACGGTAGATGCTTCCAATTCTAAACAAAAGGAAGAAAATGAGCAGTTGTCATTATTTTTAACAAGAGAAGAAGAACTTGCAAATAAGATATGTGATATATTTAATTCTTTCGATACTAAATATCAAAATACATTTGAAATTCGTAATGTTGAATTACAAGTATGGGAACATATCAAATCTAACAAAAGAAACTTATCTATACTTTTATCTAGTCCACTTGCAGATATGGGAGAAAATGCTTTTTCATATTTTAATTCTGATAAGACGGATGAAATTAAATTAAATGAAGGTATAAAAAATAATGCTTTTATTCAATCATTATATAAAGATAAAGAATTTTCTATTTATATATCTCCTGACTTAATACATATTTATTGGAATAATTTTGATGAAAAACAATTTGATATGTCTATACCAAGCACAAAAATGGTAGATCAAAATGAAATTGATAATCAAGAATTAGAACAAATTGATAGAGAGGTATCTTCTATTATTGAAGATGAAGAAGATAATGATTTTGATTATAAGGTTACTACTGCTGAAATAATACCAACAAGAGATGGTATAAAAACTAATGTGATAGAAGAACATAGTTATAATAGTAATGGAGAAGAAATTAAAGAAGAATATCCACCAATAAATTATCACATTAGTGATGATAAAGTTGATACAAGTTTTGGTGCTAAATCAAGATTTGAAGATAATATAAAAGCAATAGAACTTTTAAAAGAGTTAGAGAGTGAAGATAGAAATGCTCCAAAAGAAGAACAAGATATTTTATCTCGTTATGTAGGTTGGGGTGGAATTGCTGATGCTTTTGATGAAAGAAAAGATAATTGGAAAACTGAAAGGGAAAGATTAAAACTTCTATTAAATGAAGAAGAATATAAAGCAGCTGCACATTCTACTTTATCATCATTCTATACTCCAAATATGGCAATAGATGGAATATATAAAACATTAAAAAAATTCGGATTTGAAAAAGGAAATATTTTAGAGCCAAGTTGTGCTATTGGTAATTTCTTTGGAAGATTACCTAGTGAATTTGATAAATCTAAATTATATGGTGTTGAGTTAGATAGCATAAGTGGTAGAATTGCTAAAAAACTTTATCCTAATGCAAAAATAGAAATAACAGGTTATGAAAATTCAAAAGTAGCAGATGAGTTATTTGATGTTGCAGTTGGTAATGTTCCTTTTGGAAATAATACTGTCTATGATAAAAGATATAAAGATAAGTTTTTAATTCACGATTATTTCTTTCAAAAAACATTAGATAAAGTTAGAGATGGTGGAATAATTGCTTTTATAACTACTGATGGAACATTAGATAAAAAAGATACAAGAGTAAGAGAATATATTGCTAAAAGAGCAGAGTTTTTAGGAGCAATTAGATTACCAAATAATACATTTACTTCTAATGCAAATGCAAAGGTTACATCTGATATTATTTTCTTAAAAAAGAGAGATGAATTAAAACAAGATATAAGTGATGAAAAGTGGATTTATACAAGTGAATATCAAGATGGAATAACAATAAATAATTATTATATTGATAATCCAAATATGATGCTTGGTAAAATGGAACTTCAATCTACTGCTTATGGTTATGATAATACACTATCTCCAATAGATGAAGATATAAATGTTTTAATGAATCAAGCAATAGAACATTTACCTAGTAATATTTACGAGCAAACAAATTATATTCAAAACGAAGAAAATGATTATGAAGTATTAGATGCAGATGATAGTATTAAGAATAATGCTTTTACTATTATTAATAACGATGGTAAAGATATAATTTATCAAAGGTCATTTTCTAGTTTAATACCATATTCTATTCAAGATGGTATGGTTGCTAAAAGAATTATAGGTCTTTGTAAAGTTAAAAATGCTTTAAGAGAAGTATTTGATATTCAACTTCGTGATGGTAGTGATGAAGAATTATTACTAGCACAAGAAAAGTTAAGTAAAGAATATGATGAGTTTTATAAAAGATATGGTTATATTAATGATAGTGTAAATGCAAGAGCATTTGATAGTGATCCTGATTATTACTTACTTACATCTATTGAAAATAAAGTTAGTAAAGATGATGAAGATGAAAATGATAAACCTAAATATGAAAAGGGAGATGTCTTTACAAAAAGGACAATAAGAAAAAGTAAAGTAATAACAAGTGCAGAAAATGCAGAAGATGCTTTAAAGTATTCCCTTAATAATCGTGGTTGTGTTGATTTTGAATATATGAAAACATTATATTCAAAAAGTGAAGAAGAAATGATTGATGAACTTGATGATCTAATCTATCAAGATCCTGAAAAACTTAATGATTTTAATAAAGGTTGGGTTATAGCAAGTGAATATTTAAGTGGTAATGTAAAACATAAACTTAATTATGCTAGATCAATAAATGAAGATAATAAATATGATAAAAATATTCTTGCACTTGAAAGAGTACAACCTACACCTCTTGAATATGATGAGATAAGTGTAAAGTTAGGATCAACTTGGATACCAGAAGATGTGTATCATCAATTTTGTTGTGAATTATTAGATATTCAAAGTTGGAATAAAAGTAGATTAAAAATAAAATATGCCAAAGAAGTAAATACTTGGTTATTTCAAGCTAGTGGTTTATATGGTTATGGAGTTAAAAATACAAATACTTGGGGAACTGATAGAGCAGATGCTTTATCATTAATTAAAAATGCTTTAAATCTTCAAAGTGTAACAGTTTATGATACATTAGAAGATGATAGGAGAGTTGTAAATCCTGTTGAAACTGCAAATGCAAGAGAAAAACAAGAACTAATAAAACAAGAGTTTAAAGAGTGGATTTGGAAAGATGAAGATAGAAGAAATAGACTGACAAAACTTTACAACGAACAATTTAATTGTATGCGAGAAAGAGAGTTTGATGGTAGTCATCTTACTTTTGATGGTATGAATCCGAATATAGAATTAAGAGAACATCAAAAAAATGCAGTTGCTCGTGTTTTATATGGTGGTAATACTTTACTTGCTCACGCAGTTGGAGCAGGAAAAACTTATGAATGTATTGCTAGTGCTATGGAATTAAAAAGACTAGGAATTGTTAGTAAGCCAATGTTTGTTGTACCTAATCATTTGTTAGGACAATGGGCTAATGAAATATTAAAATTATATCCTACTGCAAACATACTTGTTGCTACTCAAAAAGACTTTGAAAAGACAAGAAGAAAAAAACTTATGGGAAAAATAGCAACAGGAGAATGGGATGCAGTTTTAATTGCTCATTCGAGTTTTGGATTAATTCCTATGAGTAAAGAATATGAACAAAAACATATGGAAGAACAAATAGAAGAAGTTGTTAATGCTATTGAAAGAATAAAAGCAGAATCTGGTGATGGTTTAAGCGTTAAAAAACTTGAACAAATTAAAACAAGTATGGATACTAAATTAAAAGCATTATTAGATAGACCAAAAGATGATGTAGTAACATTTGAAGAACTTGGAGTAGATGAGTTAATTGTAGATGAGGCACATATGTTTAAGAACTTACCAATGTATTCAAAAATAAGAAATGTTGCAGGAATAAATAATAGTGAAAGTAAAAAAGCAACTGATTTATTTATGAAGATAAGTTATATACTTGAAAACAACGGAGGTAAAGGAGCAGTATTTGCAACAGGTACTCCAATATCTAATTCAATGGGAGAATTATTTGCAATGCAAAAATATCTTCAAATTGATAGGTTAAGAGAAATGGGATTAGAACATTTTGATGAATGGGTATCAACTTTTGGAGAGGTAGTTAATAGTTTTGAAATTGCTCCTGATGGTAGTGGTTTTAGAACGAAAGCACGATTTGCTCAATTCTTTAATATTCCAGAGTTAATGACTTTATTTAAAGAAGTTGCTGATATTAAAACTTCAAAGATGTTAGATTTACCTACACCTAAATTAAAAGGTGGAGATTATAAAACAATAGTAGCACCTAAAAGTGAAGAATTAGGAGAGTATGTAGATAAATTAGCAGAACGAAGTGAGAGAATTAGAAATGGTTGTGATCCACGAGAAGATAATATGCTACTTGTTACCAATGATGGTAGAAAAGCAGCACTTGATTTAAGAATGATAGATCCAAGTATGCCAGACTTACCTGACTCAAAAATAAATATGGCAGTAGAGAATATTTATAGAGTATGGTTAGAAAATAAAGAGGACAAGTTAACGCAACTTGTCTTTTGTGATTTATCTACACCTAAAAATGATGGTACTTTTAATGTCTATGATGATATTAAAAACAAATTGATTGCAAAAGGCGTACCAGAGGAAGAAATAGAGTTTATTCATAATGCTAAAACTAATCCTCAAAAATTGAAATTATTTGAAGATATGAGAAATGGTACAAAACGAATACTTATAGGATCAACTTCTAAAATGGGAGCAGGTATGAATGTACAAGATAAATTGATTGCTTTGCATCATTTAGATTGTCCGTGGCGACCTTCTGATATAGAACAAAGAGAAGGTAGAATATTAAGACAAGGAAATCAAAATGCAGAAGTTGAAATATATAGGTATGTAACCGAAGGAAGTTTTGATGCTTATTCATATCAATTAATTCAAACTAAATCAACTTTTATAAATCAAATAATGGCTAATAGTAATGGTGGTGGAAGAACTGCTGAAGATTTAGATAGAGATACTTTGACTTATGCCGAAGTAAAAGCTCTTGCAAGTGGTAATCCATTAATATTGGAAAAATTTAAAGTTGAAAATGAATTAAAGCAACTTTATTTATCTAAAAGTAGATATGATAAATCTCATATAGAACTTGAATCTAAATATAATAGTGAAATACCAAGACAATTAAAATATCAAAATCAATACTTAAATGGACTTGAAGAAGATATTAAAAATGTTAAAGATTTATCAGGAGATAACTTTATGATAATGATTAGAGATAAAATATATGATTCAAGAAAAGATGCTAGTACAAAGTTATATGAAAGTTTTTCATTATTGAAAACAGGTTCAGAAACTTTATTAGGACAAATAAGTGGTTTTGATATTGTAGGAACAAAAGATGACTTATGGTATAAACCTATTATATATATAAAAGGTGCAGGTAAATATAAAGTTGAAATTCAAAATATCGATGAAATTGGTAATATTTATAAATTAGAAAATATGCTTAAAAGTTTTAAAAACAAAATTGAAACTATTAAGGAACAAATAGAATATACAGATAAACAATTAAAAGATACCAAAGAAGAACTAGATAAACCATTTACTAATTTAGATAGAATAAAAGAGTTACAAAAGCAAAAAGCAAAAATTGATAGCGAACTTGATTTGGATAAGCAAGAAACATCAAATAGTATTGAATTTAATGATGAAGAAGAATTAGAAAGATAAATAATTAAAGATATTTAGATAAAAACCACTTGCAAAATTCTATTTTTTAAGTGATAAATATAATGATTAAAAGATGCCATTAAATATTACAAATATCAATTATAACGAATTTGATGTGTATGGTTAATCAGTTATAAGTGTCAAAAAATAATGACCTTTAAATCTCTTTATTTTGCTTAAAACAAAGAGAAAAATGTAAATAAAAAAGTAATATGTAAGGAGGATTGATAATATGTATATTACTGAAACTACTGAAAACGTAAGAAACTTATGGAAACAATTAGAAGTTCAAGATGATTTAAGCAAATTGAAATTTTTAATTTATATATTTGGGTTATTAAATAACAATCAAATAAATGATAAAAATGAGGCTAATCCAAATTTGATTGAAGAGGATATTATAATTTTTAATTTAGAAAATATAGGATTTCCTTTAAATGCAGGAACTATGTTATTACAACACTTCATGATGTTGTACAATAACATAACTAAAACTAATAGCATCTACGAAGATAATGGAAATATTTTAGGAATAAATTATAATGAAATAGAAAATAAAATGAATTCACAATTTGAAAAGTTGAATTTTAATGAAAAACTAGATATCTTTAGTGAAATTGTTATTAGCTATGATAATGAAACTTATTTTGATAAAAAAATAACTATTATGTCCTTTGACTCGGAACTAAGTGGATTTGAATTAGCAAATATGATACAAAAATGCAAAATTTAAATCAAAAGCATAAAATGTTATTTGAAAACTTAATATTTAATAATAATTATGAAATATAATATTTTCATTTAAAATATTGAGTTTTTAAATTGGTTTGAAAGACTCAATATTTGAGTTCTTTTTTTCATTTAGTTAAATATGTTTAAATGAGGAGGAGAAAAAATTGAATAATAGTCCTTCTATTGATATTGCCAAAAAAATAATACAAAAGGCAATAATCAATGAACTTTGCAAAAAGGATGTTATAGATTTTTATCAATATAATACTATTATCAAAAATATAAATGAAGATATTTTAAAATTAGAAGCAAAAATGTCAGAGGAAAAAGAAAAAAATAATATTGTTGTTAAAATACCAATTTAAAGGAGGAAATAAACGATGCTGATGAATCTGTACACTATAAGAAATATGTTATCGCAAGGTAAATCCCTTCTGGATTTACCACTTCGTGTTACTTACTATGCTCGTGTATCTACTGATCACGAAGAACAACTAAATTCGCTAGAAAATCAGGTTATGTATTTTGAAAATTATATTAAATCTCAAACTAATTGGATATTTGTATCTGGATATGTAGATGAAGGCATAAGTGGAACAAGTGTCAATAAAAGAGATAATTTTTTGAAAATGATAAATGATGCAAAAAAAGGAATGTTCAATTTAATATTAACAAAAGAAATATCAAGATTCTCAAGAAATACAGTAGATAGTATTCAATATACTCAAGAATTATTAACATGTGGTGTAGGAGTATATTTCTTAAATGATAATATTAATACATTTGATTCAGATTCAGAACTTCGTTTAACCATAATGTCAAGTATTGCACAAGATGAAATTAGAAAGTTATCAGAAAGGGTAAGATTTGGCTATAAGAGAAGTATTGAAAGAGGAATAGTCACAGGTAGTGACAATCTTTATGGATATAAAAAAAATAAAGGTAAATTAGAAATTGTTGATGAAGAAGCCGAATTAATTAAATTAATTTTTAATGAATATTCAAAAGGAAAAATGGGAACGGCAAAGTTAGGACATTATTTATATGATGAATATAATATTAAAAGTAAAGCTGATAAACCAATAACAGGAACAGTTATAGGAAGAATAATTAGAAATCCTAAATATAAAGGTTACTATTGTGCTCATAAAGAAACTACAATCGATTATCATTCACGAAAACGAATAAGGTTTAAACCAGATGAATGGATAGTTTATAAAGATAATAAAGCATGTCCTCCAATCGTTTCAGAGGAATTATGGGATAAATGTAATGATATATTAAATGAAAACTCTATTAAACATAAAACACATACTAGAACGGATATGAGATATGCTTTATCAGGTAAAATTAAATGTTATCATGATGGTGCGACTTTTATAAAGGGAAATTATAAAAATAAAAGAACAGGTGTAGAAACTAAATATTGGGGGTGTTCAAATTATAGAAAATATGGCAGAGAAAAATCAAAAGGTTGTAACACTCCAATGATTTATTATGATGAATTATTAAAAATATTTAAAGTAGTTGTAAAATATATTTTAGATACAAAAAATGATGTAATAAACGAAATATATAGATTAATTAATGAAACAAAGAGTAAGTCAGATTATTCAAGAGAAATAAATGAAATAGACAAAAAAATAGATGAAGTAAAAAATGCTCGTTCAGAGCTTATTAATATGAGAGCAAGAAAAGAAATAGAAGGAGATGAATATAATGAAGCAAGAGATAAATACAATGAAGAATTATCATCATTAGAAAAAAAGAAACAAAATTATTTAGTAATGAATAAAGAAATTGATTATAAGTTAAACATTGATTCATTTTTTAAAAAAATACAAAGTGTTATATTAGACGATGATGAAAGTGTATTTAGCGTATTTAGTTCTATAATAGATACAATTTTGGTTGAAAGATTAGAAGATGAAATTAATGAGAATAACGAAACTCATAAAGTAATGTTACATTTTAAATTAAATATAGTTGGCTACAATAATGGTAGCTTAAATTTAAAAGATTTTTTACTGCTTTTTAGTAACAACGAGAGATGCTGCTGTTGCTATGGCTGAGCATATTGGTGGAAGCACCGAAGGTTTTATTAAAATGATGAATGAAAAAGCCAAAGAACTAGGATGCAAAAATACTAACTTTGTAAATGTTCATGGCCTAGATGATGATAACCATCTTACAACTGCAAGAGATATGAGCATTATGGCTAGAGAACTCTTAAAACATGAAGAAATTCTTAACTACACAAGCATCTATGAAGAATTTCTAAATAAGCCAGACGGAACCAGAACCTGGATGGTAAACACCAACAAACTAATTAAATACTACAATGGTCTAGATGGTCTAAAAACAGGCTTTACTAAAAAAGCTGGTTACTGTCTTACCGCAACTGCAAAAAGAAATGGTATGCGCTTAATAAGCGTAGTTATGAATGAAGCAACAACCGAAGATAGAAGTAATGATACTATCAAACTTATGAATCATGGCTTTGCTAATTATAAAATAAAAGTAATTATGGAAAAAGACAAAAATCTAGGTGAGGTTAAAGTATTAAATGGTAAAAAAGAATACGTTAATTTAAAACTAATTAGTGATGCTACTAGCTTAGAAGAAATTAATGACGATAAAAAATATAGTTTTAACATATTAGTAAAACCAATAAAAGCCCCAGTTAAAGTGGGAGATATAATTGGCCAAATGCAAATATTAGAAGGTGGAATAGAAAAAGAAAGCCTACCAATAACTGTTATGGAAAGCATTAAGAAAGCAAATATCTGGGACTTATACAAAAGAAACTTAAATAAAATATTAATAGGAGCTTAATGCTTCTTTTTTTATAGAATAACCGGCAAATTAATCAGCAAAATAACTGATAAGATAAACTTTAAAATCAGTAAAAATCATGATATAATTACCATACAAGAATTAGTTTGCACACGTTTTATTATGAGGTAAAAATGAAAAAGAAGAAAATAATAATAATAACCATAATTTCTATAATAAGTTTAATATTTTTAGATTTTATAATTGCTCTTTCTTTTAATAATAGCCCTTTAATTAAAATTAGAGATTATTATAATAGTGGATCTACTATTTACATAGACAAAGGAATCTTTACAAATACATATAAATGCTTCGATGGCAAAACAAATACTGTTTTAAAAACAACTAAATATGTTTGTCCAATGAATGACAGTAAAGAAGATAAAAAAGAACCAGTAACAATAACAATTACCTTT
>ERZ857629.3370-NODE-3370-length-13558-cov-3.596756_pt1 | contig 13558 bp, 14 predicted proteins | sample MGYA00519700_ERZ857629 | MGnify/ENA primary metagenome ERZ857629 (study PRJEB31778, sample SAMEA3449351) | human gut metagenome | biome: human gut; feature: human-associated habitat; material: faeces | place: United Kingdom | collected 2010/2012 ... | reverse complement strand
AACACTTATAAATCGCTCATTTTAAGCTATTCAGCAGATTATAGAAGAATTTTCAAAAAAAATCCGCCTTCAAATTGGGTTGTTCTTCATCGAAAAAGCAAGTCGCATATAATGTGACGGCCGGTGATTCGTCAAAATACGCCGCAGCTGCATCCTCGTCCATTTTAGAACCACAGGAGGACAGTGCAAATAAAAGAACCCAAAGGGATAACCCCGATAATAACTTACGTGCTAATTCCGTTTTCATGTTTTCGATGTATTTTAAGTTAAACATTATTGTTCCCTTTTGAAAGTCATGATGCCGTCAGTACCGCGGATTCCATAATAACAAAAGGTCAAAACCAACGTTTCAGCATCTACCGATTGAATCGTATAGCCGTTGTCTTCTTCATCATCTGTAATTGAGGGGAAGCTCATGACGAGCTGGTTATCTGTACCATGAATAATGGTATAGCCGCTCATTTCCGACTTGCCGGCAATCGTTTCTATCAGGTCTTTATTATACGGATTGTCTTTCGGTGTATCCAAAAATTGCAAAGAAAAAGGAGAGAAAGATTGCTCCTTGCCATCTTTTTTCAAGGAAATCAATTCCCATTTTCCAATAAGCCTTTCCAGTTTGGATGCTGCATGTGTAGGCTCTTGTTGAGTAGTCAAAGAGGAAGAAGTTGTCATCGTGTTCCTTGTCGATGTCAAATTCGTAGAAACAGCGGTTGTAGCCACAGGATGTTCAATCGGGATATTGTAGAATGTGACCGGGGTATCGAAGCCTTCCACTCGAAGACTTAGCATCGTTATCAACCTTGCCGTTGGTTCGACTTCATTGATGTAGATGTGTATTTTGACTGGCACATGGGTCGGGAACAATTCGGACTGAGTCACTTCAGGCGATTTATCTCCGATGCTAATTTTGATTTTCTCGTAATCATACGAATTATCCTGCTCATCCACCATGATGGTGCGCACATGCCGATCATCCCCACCAAACATGAAATGCTGGTTCTTTTCTAGGTTTTTAACAGTCAGCTCCAAGACCACGGTAGAACCTTCCATTGTACAACTCCTGACTTTAAACGCCAAGTCTTTGAAAGGAGCCGTGATATGAAACCCTTGCGGTACGCCGCCCATCTCGACCGTTGCCTGAACTGAAACCTCATTTTTCTTTTCCGCTGCCGACTTGCTCGATCTGCTGAGTTTATCAACAGCATCTACCACTTTCAATGTTTTTTCAAGGAAAGACTGCGCTTGAACAGTCGTTGAAAATAGGACACTCCCAAGGAGGAAGCTGCCCACATAAAAAAACTTTCGTATCATTCTATTTATCTATTAATTCCACAACACTTTTAGAAAACAATTATTACTGTCCCGTTAAAGCGGACTAATCGCTCTTTGAATTAATTGAAATACAGTCTTTTAAATAAGCCTCAAGGGTGCGACGATTTGAATTTGTACTTTTGCTGTTATCAATGATACTGCACGATGAACAAAGACAAATACGTTTTCGCTCAATTGACAGAATTTCTCGACAATAACAAGTTTCGCCATTTGATTGACAAGTATGACAGAAACCGCTACGTGAAGCAATTCACTTGCTGGAATCAGTTACTTGCAATGATGTTCGGACAACTGAACAAACGTGAGAGTCTTCGTGCTCAATTGTTGCTTTTGAAGCGCATCGAGCCAAGTCTCGTGGTGATTGTCCAACACGATATGCAATTGAAACGCTCAACTTATGGAGCTTGCAGATTCTATGCATCTCTCTAACGGACAAAACTCACTTACGTGATCTATTCAATAAGACTATTTTCAATGATATTAAAGAACACGATTGTCCCCTTTTGGAAGGAGTATTTGATTAATTATTTAACTCATCCATTTTTATTGGACACTAATGTTGATAAATAAATAATCTTTATTAACCTTGCAATGTCATTTGGATGATGTAAATCATCTAAATTGGGTTGTTGATTGCAAAATAGGGATACTGATTCTTTTCTTTTCTTCGCTCATAGAATTATATTTTATATTCTTCCCCGCTCCCTTTGGAAAAGATTAACAAATAAAAAAGGTGTGGGAACTGTATTTACTTTATCCTGTTCTCAGGCTTCTCGCATTGCCCGTAGTATGGATAAAGCAACAGCAACCCACACCCGTTTTGTATATTGTTTATCCTCACAGATAAGTATATATCAAATGATGCGGGTGCTATTGCTACCATCTTCATACTACTTTCAAATTTTGCGAGAATTCGAGAAACAGAAGATAATTTCAATAACACCTTTCGTTAAACGTATGTCCTTCTATAGAGGTTCAACGCCATAAACTTGTAGAATTGCAACAAAGTTACGAAAAGAACTTTATATATCAAAAAAATATGTGAATGAAAAAACTCAAAGAACACATTTTATTTTACAAATCCGCTTAGGCTTGGTTGATTTTTAACGAACCACAGACATTGTTTAAACACAGATTTAATCACAACTCAAAAATCATAAATCCGACCTCTTTTCAAAAAGGTGGTATGCTTTTTGGAAAAAGGTAGTATGCTTTTTGGAAAAAGCTCGTAACCTTTTGTCGGATGAGTTTAGATGAAAACTTATTGAATGCGGTCACAGCACTCTGCATCATGTCTTTTCAGTTTAGTATTCTTTCCGTTTGAACATCTACGGGAGCAATGTTCATGCTCCTCATCCTATTTCCTTAAACTCTCGTCCACGGATATACGAAAGGGCTGCTCCTATCGCTGTGCGGTATTCCGCATATCCCGGTATGATGAAATGCTTCTTGAACATCTTTTCAAATACGGGGAAAACCTCTTTGCACAACGGCATGCGGGTCAAATTGCCAATCAAAACGAAGTCATTGACGTTTGTGTTCAACGCCGAGAGGATGGCTGCCTGGCCGATGCTTTGAAGCACCATGCAGACGATGCCGGTAGCCACATCTTCCATAGAAGCATTCGCAGCTGCTTTCCCGAATATCGAAGCGGTCGCCTCCAAAGGCAATCCGGGCAGCGGCTTGTTACAGATGTCCTGTATCTGCAAATCGATGTTTGAAATGTTGCCCTTCATTGCCAATTCGATGATTTGCTTGAAGTCTTGTGTTTTAAGCAGCAAACGGGATAAGCCTAAGATGGTGCCTCCTCCAATGCCTATTCCGCCAATATGTTTCACCTTGTCGCCTTCGACGCTGACAAACGATGTACCTGTGCCCATGCTGATAACGACCAACTTATCCAAATGGGTCATATATTGCGCCCCCAGTCCGTTTGCCAAAAACTCATCTACCGTGGCAGTCGGCAGTCCATATAACGGCTGGGGGATATAAGCACTTCCCACCCCCGTCAGCACCACCTTTTCCACATCTTTCAACGGTATATTGTTATCATAAAGATACTTCCCGAAGGCTCCGAAAAGAGAAGCAACCGGATCCGTCGCACGGACAAACAAAGGATTACATATTTTCTTATTGCGGATTCCAACCACCTTAGTGGTACTTCCTCCCACATCAATTCCTATTACTACACCCATGTCATATTTTATTTATAACACCCCAAAGATACATCTTTTCCCTTAAAATGCCATTTTAATAGCGTTTAAGTAGTGTTTTAAGGTGAAATACGGGGAAATTACCCCCCCCATCCTATTTCTTGTTGTAACTATCATATTTTCAAGTCAAAATACTCGCAATAACGGTCATAAAGATGGCCGGCTTGGAGATAAGCGGACTGAGGACTCATGAAATGGGAAAACTCAAAGGTGATGGCTTTGTCGTATCCTGCCCTCTTGGCTGCCTCCAATTTCATGCGAAGTTTATCAAATTTGATGGGTAAGAACTTGATTGGCATGTCCCTGTCGAAACTCTCCGCATTGGTCCAACATTTCATGCCATATTTATCTGCCAACTTCTTGTTCACTTCAAAGAAAGCATCCAGTTCGTCATAATCGATGTGCCCATCTTGGAAGGCGCAAGCATCCACCACCTCATGGATGCCATCAAATATTTCATTCCACTCCTTTTCATGCTGCTCGACTGAAACAGCTTCCGCTTTGGTGAGGTTTGCCCCGCTTGCCGCAACAGCCTTCTTTCCATCAATCCACGGAGATATGAATGTAGGCAAACCATTGGAAACCTCTTTGCACTGCTTGCCCATCTCATAAAATGCCTTGATTGCCCCTTTGGTCGCACGGCTTATCTCACCACTGATATACCATCCGCCAAAACTTTTATGATGCCCGTAAGTCTGCCAAACCTCGTCTATGACATATTTATTGTCCTCTATTTCATAGCTCAAATCGTGTGTATCCCAATAATGCCCCGAATCATAAAGCCCGAAATAGAACTTCATATCATATTTGTCCGCAAGTGTCAAGAAGAGTTCCAACAAATCGACCGAAGGCATATAACACCCTTTCTTCAATAAATAGGAAGAGGGATAAGTAATGAATTTGCGATAACCCGAACGAATCATAATGACCGTATCAATACCGATTCGCTTCATGTATTGGAAGTCCAAGTCCCACTCTTTCATTCCCCAATTTTGATGAGGTATGTCATGGGATATTTCATCCAAGAATGTTCCTGTAATCTTAAGCCCTTGGTTCTTCGGGACAATCAAAGGAGTTTCCAATCCTACTGCTTGCACCGATTCCGGGGAAGAACAATTGGCTAAGATAGCAGGTGCTGTAATAAGGGAAGCACCTGCCAATGATGTCTTTTTGATAAAATCACGTCTGCTGTTTGTCATGGTCTCTATTTCTATTATTTTACAATTCATGTATCGTTTCGATGTCAGGTGCTGCATAGTTTTTTGCCACCACTATGTTCATCTTACCATCTTTAAATTGGAACTTCAGCTTCACCGCACTCATCCAATTAACAAAATGCAATCGGACTTCCAACACTTCCGGACTTGTCCATGCATATCCAGCACCCACCTTGAAGTTCTTCGGGACATTGCTAAAACTCCCCAAAGTTGTCCTCCGGGCATTGGGTGGATAAAATCCAATAGGGGATGTCAACCACTCTTTATAGCCCAAAGCCATTTTACTTTCTTTACCGCCGGTGTCCATCACATACATAAACATTTCCTTACCAATATATTCAAATCGGACGCTTTCCCACTCTAAAGAGTTTTCTTCTAATTTGAAAGCCTTCGATAAAAAAACCTTGGATCTACTTGATAGTGCTTTCCCTTTAGGCAAAGGAAGCTCATACTGCAGACATCTTTTCTTCAATTGTCCAGGATGTTTTTCTTTCAACGGAGCCTCCGTAACATACGGCAAAAGCGTATTCCATATATAATTCTGTTCTTTTCCTCCATCGCCAGTCAAACATTGTGTAATAACTACCACCATATCTTTATCCGGTATGATGATGATATATTGGCCATACGCTCCATCCGCACGGAAAGCTCCCGGATAATCGCACATCCACATTTGAAATCCGTAATCATCTCCATGATTATTTTTCACATGACAAGTTCCCATTTCTTTCACCCATTCCGGAGACAATAGCTGCACACCGTTCCACTTTCCTTTGTTGAGTAACAATTGCCCGAACTTCGCCAAAGATTCAGGTTGCAAATAAAGCCCCCATCCTCCTGTATTAATAGCTTCAGGACTCTCCTCCCAGTAGACTTCCGTGACACCCAACGGTCCAAAAATACGTTGTTTCAGATAATCGACAACTTTCATGCCGGTGACACGCTGTACGATAGCAGACAACAGATAAGTGTCTATGGAATCATACGCAAATCTTTTCCCCGGTTCTGCCACCATCGGATGATGCAAATAGCTTTCAATCCAATTCGTCGCAAAAGTACGCATCTTCGTATCCACTTCAAAACCGGAAGTCATCGTCAATAAATCCCGGACTGTTATATCCGCCAGCCAAGTAGTTACCGAATCAGGTAACAGTTCAGGGAAAAAAGCCGCAAGGCGGTCATCCAATCTCAGACGGTTGTCCATGATGGCAAGCCCGACCGCTGTTGCCGTGAACGTTTTGGAACAAGAGAAAAGTTGATGTCCGTATTCCGGACGGAAAGGAGCCGGATACATTTCCGCTATGACTTTTCCATTCCGCAAAACCATCACACTATGAATCTCCGTATCCGGGAATGCCATCAAAGAGTCGAACAAAGCGATTATTTTCTCTGAAGACACGCCTTCTTTTTCGGGAATAGAGCGTTCCAAACCACCGACTTGTCCCCAACTTACCATTGGGAGCAAACTACATAGGGCACACAAAAACAAATGTTTCATATTTTTCATTGATTAATTATTATTAGTTCTTTGGTATTCAGATTTGGTCATTATACCTTCGCTTGCTTTCTCCATGTTTTCAGCATCTTTATAGAAAATCTTCACAATGCCCCTTCCCAAACAAAACAATCGGAAAATGATTCCTTTAAACGGGGCGTTTCCCTAAACAAGCCGAACACAGACGAACCCGATCCGGACATGGAAGCATAAACAGCGCCTGACGCATACATCTTCTCTTTGATTGCTTGTATGGCAGGGAATTCAGGAAAGACACTGGCTTCAAAGTCATTGACCATCGCCTCTTTCCACTGCTCCACCGGCAAAGTGATTATCTCCTTTAAAGAACGGGAAGGCCGGGCTGGTGTTACCATGGAATAGGCTGCTGCCGTAGAGACAAACACATCGGGCTTGACCAAACACAAATGCCAACCTCGCAAATCGATCGAGACGGGTTCAAATACATTCCCTATGCCGGAAGCGAAAACAGGAGTATTGCGGATGAAGAACGGGCAGTCTGCCCCAATCAATGCGGCAATCTCCTCCAACCTCTCCGCCGGAATCCGCAACTGGCAAAAGTCATTGACCAACTTCAACATGAATGCGGCATCGGCTGACCCTCCTCCAAGTCCTGCACCGAAAGGAATGGCTTTCAATAAAGCGACATTCAATCTGGGAACCGGGTAAAATTCCCTCAACTTGTTCAAAGCCTTCATCACCAAGTTCTTCTCCATCGGAGCATCGACCGGAATACCGGACGGATGAAATTCATCCTGCCCTGCCGCAGTAACTTCCAATGCGTCTTTCACCGGAATCGGATAAAAGACAGTTTCTATATCGTGATAGCCGTCCGGACGTTTACGGACAATATTTAAGCCTAAGTTTATCTTAGCATTCGGAAAACAAATCATGATTCGTTCTTTTTTGATTCAGTTATTTTCTTCCAAAATTACTATTTTATCATATTTTCCACCAAATATTCGAGTAAAAGTTTTAAAGATAACCTATATTTGCAGCAAATATAAACAGAGATGGGATTAAAACGATTCGGAGTATCATTGGATGACGAGGTGTCTGACGCATTGGATCAATACGTCATTGACAATGGTTTCCCCAACCGGTCGCAAGCCATCCGTTTCCTGATAGAAAAGAACATTGCTGAAAAGAAATGGCTTTGCAACCATATCGTTGCAGGTACGATTATCATCATGTACGACCAAGCCAAGAAGGATATCAGTGCGAAGATTACCTTGATAGAACAAGGCTATCAAGAGGTGATTCTCTCCTCTTCCCAATACTACATCAACAAGAATTTTTGTTTACACATTGCGACGGTAATGGGTGAGGCACACCGGCTCACGGAGTTGTCGGACAAACTGACGACTATCAAGGGAATCAAGCACGGGAAATTGGTGATGAGCCGTGCGGATTAATCCTTTTTTTTTGCAACCGAAGTAACACGAATCATTAAATACGTAACACTAAACTCTCATAAGGATGAATAAACATTTAAAAAGAAACATCTTAATAATCACTGGAGTTATCGCATTCCATTCCGCACATGCCATTGAGCCGATGGAAGTAGACAGTTTGATACGGCTCAACAGTTTGGTGGTTTCCGCCAACCGCATCGAAGTAAACCGCAACTCCGTTCCATTAACAATATCCGTCATCAACCGGGAAAAGATAGAAAGCAGCAGCGAATCCGCCTTGTTGCCCGTCTTGTCTGAACAAGTACCCGGACTATTCGTCACCGAAAAGGGAATTACCGGATTTGGAGTTTCCACGGGTGCTGCCGGAACCATCAACATCCGTGGCGTGGGAAGTGGAAACAAAGTGTTGGTTTTATTTGACGGGCAACCGCAATGGGCAGGTATTTTCGGGCACTCGCTGCCAGACACCTACGTGGCTTCCGATGTCGAGAAGGTGGAAGTAATCCGTGGTCCGGGCTCTTTGTTATACGGTTCTAACGCCATGGGTGGTGTCATCAACATTATTACCCGCCGCCAGCACCAAACAGGCAGGCGCACGCAAGCCCGTATCATGTACGGTTCGTACAACACCCAAAAGTACATGGCAAGCAATGGTTATAATGTAGGGAACTTCAGCAGCTTCATCTCCATCAACCATGACCGAACCGACGGACACCGACCTAACTCCAAATTCCATATCACCAACGGATTTGCCAATTTGGGTTACCGGTTTAATGATATCTACAAGGTCACAGGAGATGTCAGCCTTGCCAAATACAAATTCCAGAATCCGGGACAAATCACGAACCCTATCTTCGACAATAAAATGGATATTCTCCGTGGTACCACGTCATTGGGATTGGAAAACAATTACAAAAGAGCCCAAGGAGCGGCCCGCTTGTTCTATAATTGGGGCAATCACGAAATCAACGACGGTTATTATTCCGGGGAAAAGCCGAAAGATTACCTCTTCCGGTCGGACGACCACAATTTAGGTGTCCTTTTATATGAATCATTCCGCCTCTTCCCGGGGAACAATTTCACGGTGGGAATCGACTACAAGAACTGGGGCGGTCATGCGTGGAATGACAAGAACGATGGCAGCCAACAAGAAATCATAGACAAGAGTGTGAATGAGACGGCTGGATATATCATCATGCAACAAGACTTCTTCGAGAAATTCGGTATCAATGCCGGAGTCCGTTACGAACATAACAGCGCATTCGGAGGAGAATGGGTTCCGCAAGCCGGCATCACGGTCCGTCCTTGGGAAGGCACAGCGTGGAAAGCATCCCTTTCCAAAGGTTTCCGAAGCCCAAATATCCGCGAGTTATATATGTTTATGCCGAAGAACCCCGATTTGAAGCCGGAAAACATGATGAACTATGAATTATCTCTCGGTCAAACACTGCTTGAAGGGCGTTTGAACGCTGAATTATCCCTCTTCTACATCGACGGGAAAGACATGATCCGGGTTGCCAAAATCGACGGGAAACCGAAAAACGTAAACACAGGCGAATTTACAAACAAGGGTATCGAAGCTGAAGTCAATTACCAGATATTGGACAATCTCTCTTTCCATACAAACTATAGCTTCTTGCATCAAAGCGACCCTATCGCCGGTGCGCCCAAGCATAAGTTCTATGCAGGCACGACCTATTCACCCGGCAGGTTCACCTTCAACTTAGCACTCCAATCCATTTTCGGATTGTACACAGATGAAGCATGCACGAAGAAGGAAGATTACACAGTTATGAATGCCAAAGTTTCCTACCATTTCGGCCCGACAAAGGAGAAAGGGATGAATCTGTTTGTCAAAGGAGAGAACTTGACAGCGACACGTTATACCATAAACGACGGTTTCCCGATGCCTAAAGCCACCGTCATGGGCGGTATAGACATCGCATTTTAATTCATCATGGATATAGGATTATAAATGTCTATTCGAAAATAAAGCGTATCTTTGCAAAAAGAACCAAAAGCACAAATATTCATGAACAAGAAATTCCTTTGGTCTTGTATAGTAGGTGGAGTCCTTTGCGGCTTCGCCTCTTGTACAAGCACACCGACAAACAACCCGGCAGACGTGAACATCATTCCTCTGCCGAATGAAATCCAACTCGCACACGGCCATTTCTCCCTGAAAGAGGGCATGACCATCAGTTTCTCCGACAAAGGTATCCAATCGGCAGCAGAATACCTGACTTCCCTTCTGACCCGTTCCACTGGCTTTGTGTTGAACACAGAAGAAAGCGACCAAGGCAATATCCGGCTCATCTTGACTCAGGAAGCGGAAGAGAAAGAGGGAAGTTATACCGTCAACGTAAAAGCTGATTATGTAGAAATAGCAGCAGCTTCCTACGGCGGCATCATCTCCGGCATCGAAACGGTGAGACAATTATTGTCCCCGGATATAGAATCAACCGAAAGCATACAAGGTAAAACATGGACCATTCCGGCAGTCAATATCAAAGATGCTCCCCGTTTTGAATGGAGAGGATTGATGTTGGATGTTTCACGCCACTTTTATACCAAAGAAGAGGTTAAAGAGCTGTTGGATCTGATGGCTCTGTACAAGATGAATAAATTCCATTGGCACTTGACTGACGACCAAGGTTGGCGTGTGGAAATCAAGAAGTATCCGGATTTGACAGAGAAAGGGGCTTGGCGTGCATTCAATGCCCAAGACCGCGAATGTATGAGACGCGCGATAGCGGAAAACAATCCCGATTACCAAATACCGGAAGAGAAGTTGAGAATCGTCCAAGGAGACACTTTATATGGCGGTTACTACACACAAGAGGATATAAAGGAGGTGGTGCAATATGCATCGGTCAGAGGTATCGACATCATTCCGGAAATAGACATGCCGGGGCACATGCTTGCTGCGGTCGGCAACTACAGCGGTGTTTCTTGTTTCTCGACAACCGGTTGGGGAAAGACCTTCTCCTCTCCTGTTTGTCCGGGTAAAGAGAGCGCTTTGGAGTTTTGCAAAAACGTGTATGCCGAAATCATCCCGCTGTTCCCTTATAAATATGTACATATCGGAGGCGACGAGGTGGAAAAATCCAACTGGAAGAAGTGCCCTGATTGCCAAAAGAGGATTAAGGACAACGGATTGAAGGACGAAGAGGAATTACAGGCTTGGTTCATCCATTATATGGAACACTATTTCAATGAGCAGGGAAAAGAGCTGATTGGATGGGATGAAATCATAGAAGGAGGATTGTCCGAAACCGCTACGGTCATGTGGTGGAGAAACTGGAACCCGCAGGCGATACCGACAGCTACCGCACACGGCAATCCGGTCATCTACTGCCCGAATGCTTGTTTCTATTTGGATTACCAACAGGACCGTTCTTCAGTCAAGAGCATCTATGAATATACCCTTGCTCCGGATTCGTTGGGCAAAAAACAACAAGATTTGGTATTAGGCGTACAAGGTAATATTTGGACAGAATGGATCCCTTCACGCGAAAGGATGCAATATATGGTTGTCCCAAGAATGATGGCTATCGCTGAAAAGGGATGGAGCCAGCCGGACCAAATGGTTTGGGAAGAGTTCCAAGAAAGAATGGTCGGGCAATTCCCACGCCTCAGCGTCATGAATGTCAACTATCGCATACCAGACTTGGAAGGATTCCATACTACCAACGCATTTATAGGAAAGACTGAGGTGTCGGTTGTTTCCCCCGATCCAAGCTGCGAAATCCATTATACGACAGATGGCACCGCTCCGACATTGGAATCACCGCAATACGAAGGAGCTATAACCATAGACACGACAACCTATTTCACTTTCCGTTCTTTCCGTTCCAACGGGAAAGAGGGCGATATCTTCCAAACAGCTTATCTCAAACAAGAGTATTCTAAAGCTGACCAACAAGCATCACCGGAAAACAATGGGTTGAAAGCGACTTGGCATGAATGCCGTGTGGACTCTTGCTCACAAATCGACCAATTCCCAGTCAAAGGCACATACGAAATCAACGATGTGACCATTCCGGCAGAAGTAAAAGGTGACATTGGTTTAATCATCAATGGATATTTCAATGCTCCTAAGAATGGAATCTATACTTTCTATTTGCTTTCGGATGATGGTAGTTATCTCAAAATAGACAATGAGACAGTGGTTGACAACGATGGGCCTCACGCTCCTGTCGAAATTGTCGGACAAAGAGCCTTGTCCAAAGGACTACACCCAATAGAAATACGTTACTTCGACTATAACGGTGGAACTCTGTCCTTACGGATTTATAACCCGGATGGGCAATTGCTACCGGTAGAGTCTGGAATATATGCCTATTAATTGATAAACAATACTTTGGTATTTTATCCAAACTCATCCCGACCAATGCTCATGACCTCTTTTCCAAAAGCATACAACCCTTTTGGAAAAGAGGTCGGTATCCCGGATGATTCAACTGTTGGTTAATTGGCGTTTAAACGCTGTTAAAACATCATTTAAACGCAGTTTTAACAGCACTGAAAATTTGCACTGAATAAAATAAGCAGAAAGAGTTGGCTATTAAAAAAAATATACCTATCTTTGCACCCCGTAAGCGGTTAAGAGAGAACTTCAAAAAACCGAAACAATACACTTCTGTCTGATCGTGATGCTAGTTCAGAAAAGAAGTTTTTAGAGCGAATATGAGAAGTAATATTTTGCATAAACCGATATTTATGCCTAATTTTGCATCCCATAAAGGTATTTATGAATCATTACATGTAATAAAAAGAAGATAGAGATGTCTAAAATTTGTCAAATTACCGGAAAAAAAGCAATGGTTGGCAACAACGTTTCTCACTCTAAGAGAAGAACGAAACGTAAATTTGATGTTAACTTATTTGTGAAGAAGTTCTATTGGGTAGAACAAGATTGCTGGATTAGCCTGAAGATTTCTGCAGCAGGCTTGCGCACAATTAACAAACTTGGTTTGGATGCTGCTATTAAAATGGCCGCAGAAAAAGGTTATTTAAACGCTTAATTTGGAGGAATAAAAAATGGCAAAGAAAGCAAAAGGTAACAGAGTTCAGGTTATTTTGGAATGCACCGAACATAAGAATAGCGGTATGCCGGGTACTTCTCGTTATATCACTACTAAGAACAGAAAAAATACTACTCAGAGATTGGAATTGATGAAATACAATCCTATCTTGAAAAAAATGACTTTACATAAAGAAATTAAATAATAGGAGATTTGAAGAATGGCAAAGAAAGCAGTTGCAACATTTAAAAAAGGTGATGGCCGTACTTTCTCTAAAGTAATCAAAATGGTTAAGTCTCCGAAGACAGGTGCTTACATCTTCCAGGAAGAAATGATTCCTAACGAAGCTGTTAAAGAATACTTCAACAAATAATTATTATTTGTTTCCCCATAAAAAAGGGCTGTGTCAAAATGGATTTTTGATGCAGCCCTTTTTAGGTTTGTTAGAATTAGTAAAATGTTAGTCACTGGGGATAAGATCGACAGGAAGTTACTGATGTAAACGACTGAACTCGAATTCCGAAAACAACGCAGCAGTTTGCGATTATTACAAACTGCCTATCACTTGACTTCCCAATCCTCTATCGTTCCTGTCTTTGAAGAGAAACTTGCACCCACCTTATACAACTTGCGCCGGTCATTGGAATACGGACGGGCATAGCCTTTCTCCTCTATCTGCGACAAGGCCTCTTCCGCCGTCCCGTCAAGCTTGAACTCAAATATATAAACGGAACTGGGGGTCTCGATGATGCAATCCGCACGGCCTTCGCTCTGCTGCTTCTCTACCAACACCGTATAGGTGCTCATCAGGCGGAATATCAAATAAAAGGTGTAATGGAAG
>ERZ857629.3369-NODE-3369-length-13561-cov-2.599659_pt1 | contig 13561 bp, 22 predicted proteins | sample MGYA00519700_ERZ857629 | MGnify/ENA primary metagenome ERZ857629 (study PRJEB31778, sample SAMEA3449351) | human gut metagenome | biome: human gut; feature: human-associated habitat; material: faeces | place: United Kingdom | collected 2010/2012 ... | reverse complement strand
TCACAGGCTACGCGCCATCCGTATCCTACGAAGGACGAGCTTACCCGGGTGATGACTTTGCATACTGGCTCTATTCCGTCGGCAAGGAACAGAAGATCCATGCAACATTTGAAGAAGTAGAAGTGGAAACATGGAACGAAGTGACACCAGGAGCCGGCGACTACAAGGCATACCACAGAACGTATGAAGTACAGCCAGACAACCCAGGCTCAGGAGAAGCCGGTGGAAAATTGACGGTATCCGGCACATTTGCACAGCAGGGAGACCAGGAAGTCGGCAAGTACAACATCAAAACGAAAACGTTCACCGCGGACACGGCAGAATAACACTTCAATGAAAGACAGGAGGAAACCATGGAACTGAAACTGCAGAAGGAAAATATCAAAACACTGGATATCGAAGGTGAAACATTCCAGATGGACTGCAACAGCATGAAGGCGCTGCAGGCCGCTGATGAATTCACAAAGGCAACAGCCGAAGTAGAATCCATCGATGACGCACTGATTGATCTGTGCCACAGAACAATCGACAAGATGCTGGGTCAAGGCGCATATGCGCGCCTATTCAAAGGCGTTAACACAAGCGTGGCGCCTTTTTATCTATGCCTGGACCTGGTAAGAGTTCTTCAGGACGAATTCATGAAAGATGAAAGAGAAGCCCGCATGCGCGATACGCAGACTGCGGTCAGCCAGCTCGACCAGATGGCCAAGAGCCTGGAAACTCTGACAAAGGCACAGAATATCGCACAGGCAAAGTACGGAGCAAGCAATGCTCGCAATTTCGCAGGAAGAGCTACCTACAAGCATCATCGCAGATGATCTGGAGATTCCAGTCTCTGCAGACTTCAGAAGCTGGATAAAGGCGGACCTCATCATGAGGGACCGCCAGATTCCAAAGGAAGCCAAACTGCCTGTCATATGTCAGTACATCGGCCTGGATCTATCACGACTCGACGTGACGATACCAGACCTGTGGGCTGGCATTTTTAAATTCTACATGTGCGAGCAGGAACCCAGGGGAGAAGTGGCAAGTGACAGCAGGGCAACAGCGTACCGGTTCGACTGTGACTGGTGGCTGATATATGCAGCATTCATACAGCAGTACGGAATCAACCTGCTGACTGCAGATCTTCACTGGTTCGAATTCAGGGCGCTGCTGGACGGGCTGACCGAACAGACGCAGTTCATAAAGGTCGTACAGGCCAGACTCCGTGATACTTCCAAGCTGAAAGGTGAGGAAAAGACACAGGCAGAAAAGCTGAAGCGATACTGGAAGGTTCCAGACGACAGCGCACAGGAGGAAAGAGATCCGCACGAAATCGAAGCGGAACTGTTAGCAAAAATAAGCACCTAGAAAGGAGGAAGCATGCCAGTATTCACACAAACTGATGGCCAGATTACGATTCAGCTGAAGCTGGAGACAGACGGATATGAAAAAAGCCTGAAGAACGCAGCCAAGAAATCCTCCTCAATGGCAGACATCATAAAGGGTACATTTGTAGGCAAGACACTGTTCTCTGTAGCCTCCAAGGGCTACCAGCTGATAGCGGGCTCCGTCAGCAAGGCAACGGCAAGACTTGACGCGATGGGCAAGGCAACGAATGTCATGAGCATTCTTTCAGGAAGCACAGAAAAAGCCTCGCAGGTCGTCCAGGGACTGACAGATGCCGTAAGCGATACTGCATACGGACTGGACGCGGCCGCCACTTCCACACAGAAGCTGGCCACTTCCGGTCTTGATCTTGACGGTTCAGCACGCATGGTCAAGAACCTCATGGATGCTGTCTCCTTCTATGGAGACGGAACGAACGAGACGCTGGAGAATGTAGTCGACGCGATGGCGAAGATGAACTCAAGCGGTAAGATCAGTGCAGATCAGTGGCAGAGACTGACAGATGCAGGAATCCCTGTACTGAAAATCTTTGCCGAAAAGACTGGAAAGAGCATGGCCGAAGTTTCCGACGCGTTCTCAAAGGGAAAGATCAGTGCGCAGGATTTCGATGCCATCCTTACAGATGCCCTCGAAAACGGAACACAGAGCTTCCCTGCAGTTGCAGGAAAAGCAAAGGAAATGGCCGGAAGCTTTGCAACGAGCTTCTCAAACATGAGCGCAAGAATCGCGATCGGTGTGGCCAATGTAATTACAGCATTCAACAGCTTTGTCCAGGATTCAGGACTTCCAAGCATTCAGACCATGATCGCAGACTTCGGGTCTGTGATTAAAAACGGGCTGAACTGGGTGGCCGACAACATGCCAGCGATTCTGAACGGAATCATCGACCTGGTGAAGAAGGTAGGCGAGTCCATGCCGAATCTGACAAACGCCATACGGACCGTGGTCGATTACGTCCAGCAGAACGCAGGAGGCGCAGTCGATGTAATCAAGGCGGCACTGAAATGGCTCATTGACAACATTCCAGCCGTAACCGGAGTACTTGATTCACTGTCACCCGCGATCATCGCAATCGGTGCAGCGTTTGCAACATGGAAATTTTTAAGCACAGTACAGAAGGTAACGAGTCTGCTCAAGATTGGCTTTCTGAACGCAATCTTTAATGTTTCAAAGGCAATCAATCTTCTTTCAGGGAACCCGATCATGCTTATCGTTTCTGCAATTGCAGCACTCGTGGCGGGGTTCCTGTATCTCTGGAACACAAGCGAATCCTTCAGAAACTTCTGGATCGGGCTGTGGGACACCATAAAGACAGCAGCAGGAACGGTCGTAGATGGAGTCGTAACATTCTTCACAGAGACAATACCCGAGGCATTCAACGGCTTTGTAGAGGCATGTCAGAGCGTAGCAGAGAGAGTCGCCGAATTCTTCACGGAAACAATTCCACAGGCAATCTCGAGCTTTGTACAGGCCGTGATTCAGTTTTTCACGGTAGACCTTCCATACAGCATCGGATATGGAATCGGCTGGATCATCGGAAAAATTGCGGAGTTCGGCCAGAACCTGATCGACTTCGCAACAACGACAGTCCCGCAGTTTATCCAGAGCGTAATCGACTGGTTTATGCAGCTGCCGGGACAGATCTGGTCATGGCTGCTTGCTGTTCTAAGCAGTATCGCCCAATGGGGCACAGACATGATCAGCGATGGAGCAGAAGCCGCGTCTGAATTCCTGACGAACATCATCAAGTGGTTCAGACAGCTGCCTGGACGGATTCAGACATGGCTGCTGACTACTATCCATAGCCTTGGAAGCTGGGTAACAGACATGAAGAACAAGGCCATAGACGCAGGAACGAAGTTCAAAGACGGACTGGTCGATGAAGTGAAGAAAATCCCAGGAAGGATGCTGTCCCTTGGAGGAGACATTGTAGACGGTATCAAGAACGGCATCAAGAACGCCTGGAGCGGACTGACAAGCTGGTTTGGAAACCTTGCCCACGGTCTGGTGGACGGCTTTAAGGACGCACTCGGCATCGGCTCACCGTCGAAGGAATTCGATAAAGAAGCACGATGGGTAGGACCTGGTGTCATAAACGGACTTAAAAGGACTATGCCTGATGCCATCAGGTACATGGAAAAAGCAAGCGCAGAAATGCTTGGAGCCCTTGACAGAGACAGCCTGTCAACAAGAATCAAGCTTGAAGGCCATTCCTTCAGACAGGGAGACACAAAAGGCGGCGGCAACACATACGTGGTCAACCAGACAGTCAACTCACATGACGCACTGTCACCATCAGAAATGGCGCAGGAAACGAAAAATGCAATAAGGAGAGCAGCATGGCAGTAATCGTAACGTATACAAATGAATACGGAGACTCCATAGAGTTCTCCAGAAGCAGCGACGTCCGCATCACCGCCATCGACGGACTGTCAGCAAACAGCATAGAGCTGAGCGAGGCAACGGTAACAAATCAGGTAGGTTCAAGCATTACCGGTGCCTCCATTCAGTCTCGAACGATGACCATCGAAGGACGATACCTTTATACCCCGGCAACTCGAAAGAGACTGCTGGCAGTCATTCTGCCAGGAGTCAAGGCAAGACTCCGATACCAGAACACCGTGGAAAACGTAGATGTCTACTGGGAAGGACAGCCCACAAAAACACCAGACATCTCGACAAACCCCGTATGGCAGAACTTCCAGTTCACGATGAAGATGCCATACCCGTACCCAAGGACGACGGAGGAAGAAAACAAGAGCTTTTCATATCTGCAGTCCAGCTTCAGATTTCCACAAGTGTACTCTTCCAAAACACCATGGCAGATTTCATCAAGAATCATCGAGCCACTGCAGACCATCACCAATAGAGGCGATATACCTGCAGGATTTACTGTTACATTCAAGGCGCTCACGGATGGAGTGAAAGGACCGAAGCTGCTGAACGTAGACACGCGAGAGAACATTTCGTTCTCTCAGCTTACGCTGAACAGCGGCGATGAGCTGACAGTAAACACGATGATCAATGCAAGAGAAGTACTGCTGACAACATCCGAAGGCACGAAGAACGCCTTTGAATACATGGACTATGACAGTACGTTCTTTCTGCTGGCAAGAGGAGCCAATACTCTGCGCTACAGTGCCCAGGAAAAAGAATCAAGCCTGGAAGTTACCCTCAGCTTTGAAGAATCACTGGCAGGTGTGTAATGAACTATTTGATCTATGACCAGAACGGTAAGAAGCAGGCTCTGCTGCAGAATGTAACATCTATTCAATGGAAGCCAAGATACTGGGAGAGCGGATCTGCAGAGATTCACGCCAGACCGACAGACGAGAACGTCAGATACCTGGTAGAACACAACAGAGTTGTCTGCCAGGAGAGAAACGAGATTCTGTTCATTGACTACGTGCAGAGAAGCGACCAGAGCGCAGACGGGGAAGACATGATCATTCACGGCAGCCTCGACAACCTGGGAGACCGCATCAACACAGACACGCTGACAGTAACGAACGTGGAAGAAGGACTGAGAAAGCTGGTCACGAACAACCAGCGAGGACTGGATATCACGCTGGCACCGTCAAAGGGACTGACAGCCAAGGTGACACGAACAGAGACCACATGGCAGACACTGCGGGAATCCTTTGCCGATTTCTGCCAGGAATCAGGGCTGGGATGGCGCGAAATCGTAAAGGACGGACAAATGAACGTCCTGGAGATATACAAGGGAAAACAGGCTAAAAACGCGCGATTCAGCGATGACCTGGGAAACATAGCAAGCCAGGAATACACAAAAGATCTGTCCGAGTATTTCAACTACATCTACGTGCTGGGCGAGGACAACGGAACCAGCCGGGCAAGTGTCATCATTGACGCAAGAGGCGAAGGAGAAGCAGCCATCGAGAAATATGTAGATGCGAGAGATCTGCAGTCAACCTATAAGGACGACAACGGTAACGAGCATACCTACAGTACAGATGAGTACACAGCTCTCCTCAATGCACGAGGGCAGCAGAAGTACGCAGAAATGCTGAGTAAAGCGTACCGGTTCGAATGCGAACTGAACGAAGAGAACCGCATCGCCGTTCTTGGAAGAGACTACGACCTGGGCGACCTCGTTCCTGTGATCAGTAATAGATTCAGAGTAGCAAATCTTGCACGAATCACAGGTCTTAATATTGTCGAAGAACAGAACACAAATACAAAGATTACGCTGGAGCTCAGCATAGAAAAAATGGAGGTACTGAAATGACACAAAAAGCATATCCGCTGAACGATACCAACTACCTGGCTGAGGACGTCCGGCTTTTTCATGTGGCCAGGACACCGGGAATTTTTAATGCAACAGGAAGTGACCTCCAGGTATCAGCTACAGGACGGATGGCCGTGGATGTAAAACCCGGCTATGCCTTTCTGCTGACAGCCAAAGGAGGAGTGGGCGGGATCACATACGGAAGCAATGCAACAGAAGGAATGACGATCCAGACTGCAGAAAGCACGACTAGATATGATTATATCGCCGTGCGCTACACGAAGGACACAAACAAGTGTGTGCTTGTAAGTGTGAAAGGCAGCGGATCTAAACCGTCGGGACCGGTAAGAACTGCATCAGTATACGAGATCATACTCGCGATAGTTCGAGTGCGTGCAAATGCATCAGAGATATCCGCAGAAGACATCGAAGACACAAGGATGAATCAGGCGTACTGCGGGCTTGTGGTTGACGGAACAGAAAGAGTCCCGACAGCAGGATATGATGCACAGTTCACCGCATTCATGAACAGGGTAAAGGACAACTACGAAGAAATCTCCAAAGGCGTGATACCGATGGAGAACGCAGACATTGACTCCGCCACGGCCTAGTGGAGGATCCTATGTCAGATTTACTATTCAAAAGAGACGTCGAGGATACTCTGGACTCCGGAAGTCCAGACAGACCACTATCAGCCCGACAGGGAAAGCTCCTGCTGGCCATGGTGCAGGCAAAGTCGCAGTCCGGAGAAAAAGGCGACCCTGGTCCAGAAGGACCGCCTGGACCTAAGGGCGACCCAGGTGAGAAAGGCGATCCGGGACCTAAGGGGGACCCAGGAGCTAAAGGAGATCCAGGTCCTAAGGGGGACCCCGGCGAAAAGGGAGACCCTGGACCAAAAGGCGACCCGGGCGACGTCACCAGCATACCTACGATAGACACGGCAGATATCGACGATATCTGCATATAGGAGGAAAAAAGGCAATGACTATACAGAGATATTCAACTCCTGACATCCGTATCCTGGTGGACCCATCGGTAGTACAAGATATCTGGCTGACCATTTCAGAGTCAGATCGAGACGAACTCATCACTAAGACGATGGAAGACATGACCGTCGAGGACAACGGATTTACTCTGACATTGACGTCAGAAGACACCGCCAAGCTCCCTAAAGGAATATACGACACGTGTCTGATTCAGGCGCGCGTGCTCTTCGTGGACGGAAGCGAGGTGAACTCCGACATTATTCAAAAGGACGTCGGAGAAGTTCTGAAGGAGGGATTCATGGTATGACAGAGATCCCAGTCGACAGAACGGCAGAACGCATCGACATCGATGTCCGCGACAGGATTATTATTCGAGCGGGCACCGCAGGAAGTGACTATGAGAAACTGAAAAACAAGCCGCAGATCAACAGTGTTGAACTAACCGGTAACAGGTCTCTAGAAGCACTTGGAATCGAGAAAATAACGAATTCCGAAATACTGAATTTACTAGAAGGAGGAGAAAAAATAGTATGAAGTATTTAGATTATGATGGTTTACTTTATTTTTGGGGCAAGATCAAGGATAAGCTCAACAACAAGGTAGACAAGGTAGAAGGTAAAGACCTATCTACAAATGACTACACGACTGCAGAAAAGGACAAGCTGGCTGGCATTGCATCCGGAGCAAACAAGACAACAGTCGAAAACGTACTCACGTCCACATCTACAGCTAACGCATTATCTGCTGCCCAAGGTAAGGTATTAAAGGACTTGATTGATACTAAAGGAAACGGCAGCGGCGATATGACAAAGGCTGTCTATGATACAGACGGCGACGGCGTAGTAGACAACTCAAAAGCATTGGAAGGCCACGCTGCTTCTTACTTTGCCAAGGCTACGGACATCACAGGATTCATTACAATGAAGCAAGTGGAGGCCAAGGGCTATCAGACAGCAACACAGGTAAACACTGCTATCACAGGCAAGGGCTACCAGACAGAATCCCAGGTAACATCAGCAATCAATTCAGCCATTGCAGGTGTTACACAGTTTGATCTCCAGGTAGTAGAAAACCTTCCAGCAAAAGGTAAAAAAGGTGTCATCTATCTGATGGCTCACAGCCACGCATCCGGAGACGCCTACGACGAATACGTATGGGTAGAATCCAAGTCCGCATTTGAAAAGATCGGTAACACAGATATTGACTTGTCCGCCTACATGAAAAAAACAGACCTGACTGCCATCGCAAATTCTGAAATTGACACGATCCTCGCAAGCTAGGAGGAACCATGGCTAAATATTTAGATCAGACAGGACTCAGTTATTTCTGGGGAAAAATTAAAGGTTTCGTGAACAGCCACGAGCATCCAGTAGGTTCTGTGTATATCACCATCAGTTCAAGCTTTAATCCAGCAAATCACTGGGGAGGCACCTGGTCAAAGATTGCGGAAGGACAGTGCCTCATTCAGGCTGGTAGTACATACACGTTGGGAAGCACAGGAGGAGAAGCAACGCACGCTCTAAGTAATGATGAAATGCCTAGCCATGACCATAACCTATCCGATTGGGCCATGTCCTGGAAACAAAATGGTACTCGAGGAGAAGTAAACCTTGGGGTTTCAGCAACTGCAGAAGCATGGAGTAACAATAGAGGTTACTTCAAGAGCCAAACATCAAAAGCAACTGGTGGTAGCAAACCACATAACAATATGCAGCCTTATCTAGCTGTAAATATCTGGAAGCGCACAGCGTAAGGAGAAAATTAAATGGAAAATAATAAAAAGCTAGTCTTGAAAGACGGAACAAAGCTAGACATTAAAGAATTTAACTCGGCGAGCTCTAAATTAGAGATCACACTTCTTGAAATGAAATATCAAAAAACAGTTGACACCCTGACGACAGAACAGATCTCAGATATCCAAATCCTAAACGAGCTGGGCGAGACAGTTCTGACAGCGAAAGGGTACAGCCTCGGAGACAGCATCTCCGTAAATTCCAGGGAGAACACTACTACGGTAACTCTCGAGGTTAAGGAAACAAGAGAAGCCGTTGTAGATGCAACAAAGGCGATTCAAACACTACAGAATGCTTCCGCACAGAACACCGCTGACATCACAGCCATCAATGGGGCAATTGCTGCACTTGCAGAAATCGTAGGAGGAGAATAAACATGGTAAAGTGGTACGTGAGACAGATTCAGATGAACCGCATGACACTGGAAGAAGTGCCTAAGAGATGGCACGATGCAGTGGCAGAAGCACTGCAGCAGACAAACAGCTAACACAGACTTGAGGAAAGTACCTCAAGTTTTTATTTTGTCAGATTAAAGGAGGAGACAATATGACAATGAACGGTATCGATGTATCAAACTGGCAGGCAGGCCTGAACATTTCAGATGTTGCCTGCGATTTCGTGATTGCAAAGGCAACGGAAGGTCTCAACTTCGTAGACAAGTACTGCGACAAGTTCATCCAGCAGGCAATCAAGCTGGGCAAGCCTTTCGGTTTCTATCACTTCGCAAGACCGACAAATGACGCAGTCAGAGAAGCAGAGTACTTCTACAACAACTGCCGTGGATACTTTGGAAAGGGCATCCCAATTCTAGACTGGGAGTCCGGAAATACAAGCGACGTCGGATGGGCAAAGAGATGGCTCGACAGAGTATATCAGCTTTCCGGAGTGAAACCCGTGATCTATATGTCTGAGTCAGTAGTCAACGCGCACGACTGGTCAGCAGTTGCAGCAGCAGACTACGGCCTATGGGTAGCGAAATATCGTGACAACAATCCTGACTACAATTACAGTATGGCCAGCGCAGGAAGCAGACCACGTGTGAAGTGGTGGAAGTTCTACTGCATGTGGCAGTGGACGTCAAGCGGCCGTCTGAACGGCTACAACGGTAACCTGGACTGCAACGTGTTCTATGGAGACGTAGCTACATGGAACAAGTACGCAGGCAAGAGCGGAACTGCATCAAAGCCAACGGCCACACCAGCACCAGCAAGAAAGTCAAACGAAGTCATCGCACAGGAAGTCATCAACGGCGCCTGGGGCAATGGTGAAGATCGTAAAAAGCGCTTGACTGCAGCAGGCTACAACTACACAGTGGTGCAGGCAATCGTCAACCAGAAAATGGCTGCAAGACGCGCCGTCTACTACACGATCAGAAGAGGAGACACACTGTCAGCCATTGCATCAAGATACGGCACAACGTACCAGAAGCTGGCCGCAATGAACGGCATCGCAGATCCTAACCGAATCTACGCAGGACAGAGAATCCGCGTGAAGTAGCCAGACGGGAGAAGCAAACACACATGAACCGCAGAGTAAACAGACGATATCAGACACCACTGCCTCCAGATTTCGTGCATTTCCTGGTAGAAGAACAGGGGCTGAGCGAAAGGCAGAAGGCCGTGGTGTACCAGCTGCGAAACAAAATGCAAGACAGCGAATGGCACTACCAGGACGCAAAAATGTCAAAGGATGAGTTCGAAGAAACGGTAAAGGATCTTAATGACTATTACTGGAGACTGTTAATATCTCTGGCACTCTCCGCTTTTGAGGCACAAAAGAGGAACAGAGTGGTGGATCCACAGGGTATAAGATGATGTTGTAAAGGAGAAATACACTATGACACCATTTCAAGGATACCCACAGGGTGCCGGAGGATTTGGATTCCAAGCCTTCCAGCAGCCTCAGTCCATCAATCAGGTGCAGTACGTCAACGGCATGGAGAGCGCAAAGGCCTACAGCCTGAGACCTAACGAATCCGCCATCCTGATGGACAGCAACAATCCGATCTTTTACCACGTGCAGGCAGATGCCAGCGGCTACAGAACCATCAAGGCGTACCAGTTCCAGGAGGTACATGAAGACAGGCCTGAAGACATCTATCTGACAAAAAAGGAATTCCAGGAATGGATCTCCTCGATTCAGAACAGAAAACAGAACGGAGGAAACATCGATGAATCCTCTAAGAAATAACAATCAGAGAAACATGCTCCAGCAGTTTATGGACTTCAAGAGATCAATGCAGGGACAGAACCCGCAGGCGGTTCTGAACCAGCTGATGAACTCAGGAAAGTACACACAGCAGGACCTCGAGAGAGCGAAGGCGATGGCGGAGCAATTCAAGAACCTACTAAAGTAGGCAGTTCTGCAGACTGGAAATAGAGATGAAAGGAGAACACACATGGACAATATGACATTGTCAGACATTGCGGCAGTCATGCCAAAGAACACGGCTGACCACGACGGGTTTCTGGAAGGAAACGGAATCATTATTCTAATTCTTTTCTTCCTGATCTTCGGATTTGGAGGATGGGGCAACAACGGTAACGGCAACCTATCAGCTGATATGCAAAGAGGCTTTGACACACAGTCAGTCATCAGCAAGCTGGATGGATTGAGCAGCGGACTGTGCGACACAGCGTATGAGAACGCAAGACTCATCGAACAGAACACAGTCACAAACATGCAGGGATTCAACCAGACACAGATGGGAATGATGCAGGGCTTCAACGGCGTACAGGAAAGCATCAACAACCTGAGCCATCAGATGGAGCAGTGCTGCTGCAATCTGAAGACACAGATGATGCAGGACAAGTACGATACCCTCAACAGAGACTATCAGCAGGCACTGGGCGCAATTACCAATGCAGCACAGACACAGAACATCCTGAACAGCCTGGGAAGATACGTAACAAATCCTCCATGCTATGGAGGCTACGGCTACGGCAACTTCTACGGCTGCCCTGGAGCTACTCTGCAGTAGGTGACAGGCCATGCTAGTAGCTGTTAGTACAACGCAGACAGCGCTGAGCGCAAACCAGAAGATACCACTAGGATCTACAGTCATCCAGACGAACCAGGAGGCAAGGCTCAACAACGGTAACCTGGAAATACGAAAAGCCGGAACATTTGAAATCCTTGCAGACTTCGTATTCACAGCCACTGCGGCTGGAGACGTCACTGTACAGATGCAGGCAGGCGGAGTAAATGTGCCAGGCGCAACGGCCACGGCTACCGCAGCAGCAGGCGGAACAGTTACCCTGCCAGTGCAGGGCACCGTACAGACACGCCAGGGCACGCAGGGAGCCACAGTACCGATCAGCTGGACAGTCAGTGCAGCAGGAACACTGGTGAGCGCCACAGCAAGCGTAAAGCGCGTCATTTGATGCATATACCCGACAGAAATGCCGGGTTTTTATTTTAAAAGGAAGAACTATATGAACAATTTATTCAATCTAGAGTGGTGGAAACGAGCAGGAACAAGAGCCGTCAAGACCATGGCACAGACAGCACTATCACTATTCACCGTAGGACAGGTGATCAAAGACGTGGACTGGCTAATGGTTGCCAGCGCTTCAGCGGTTGCCGGTCTGTATTCCTTGCTGACATCCCTCGCTGGTCTGCCTGAAATGGATGATGGAAGCGGTAAAGACAGTGTGGAATAGTACGGAGATAGTCTATGGAAACAGGACAGATCATCGCACTGGGAAGCCTGGTCGTAGCATTGGCCGGATTTTTAATCGGGCGACTTACAGCGAGTAAAAAAGATGGCCAGCAGGTGGGGATCATTCTAACAAAACTGGATGACCTAACCGACAACATCACACGTCTGGAAAAGCAGATAGATAAGATCAGCGACCGCCTGGACAATCGAGTAGCAACGCTACAGAAGGACCAGAACAGCCTGCGAGACCGGCTGGCCTCCCTAGAGGGCAGAGTGGCAGTCCTCGACGGAGGCTCAAACGGGAGGTCTTGACTTAATGAGAGGAGAAGACTAGTATGGGCTCAGGTGGACAGAGAAGTGTAAAATCACGAGCTGCAGGCGGCGGAGCCACCACAGTCGCCGCTGCGGCGACCTCAGCAGCAAGTACAGGCGGAGGCGGGGCAGTTTCAGCATTTAGCAAAGCAGATGTAACAAGCCAGCAAGCTATTATCGCTAGTGCCCAGGCAAAGGGCCCCGCTGGAACATACTGGGCTTATGACACGCCCTACCAAAAGTTCATTAACAACTCTGGTTTGGACTCCAAGCCAGAGCTGGTGGACTCAGCGACATTCGATAAGACGAGTGGGATCGAGATCTATCGAACCGTTAATACAAATAAAACGTACTCCGCGGCTGAAGTGGCTACTAAGGTAGCAAAAGACGACGCCTATCTATATAACGCCAGCGGCAGAGCCGTTCACGGGCTGGGACTTTACACAACCCCAGACTTGTCGGGGTCTCTGGCCTATGGATATAACAGAGACAAGAACACGGCAGTTATGCGATTTAAAATCAGAGACGATGCCAAAATTGTTAATGAGATGGATTTGTATTCACAGTTCCAAGCAGACTTACAAAAAGCCGGAACTCTTGCCCATAAACTGAATAACAACTATGAGTTTTCTAACGCACTAGCCATGTATGCCGTTTCTAAAGGGTATTCTGTAGTTACAGGAGCACGCGGATCTGATCAAAAATCTATCCGAAAAGCTATGACAAACGGAGGAGATTACTATACAGAAATCCTGGACAGAGGTGCCTTAATCATGGACAGCCAAACCAAAATGATGACAAGCAAGGCATCTAGAGGATACGGCAAAACTTGGGCAGATTTAATGGATAACCACAAAATAAAGTAAGGAGGCATCATGACATATCACAACAAGAGAAACGCTTTTGATAAAGACTTCTACGACCCAATGCAACTAGGCGCGACAGTTGAAGGCATCATCACTAACAAGGGAATACCACCGGAATACTGGATGCATGGCGTCGAAGAATGGGAGGATTTACTGGAATTCGCAAAAGACGCAGCAGAAGCAAAGGTAGCAATGCCAAAGGACGCACCAGCGAAGATCAAGGCGGCCTATGACAACTACTACGCACAGAAGAACAACAAGAAGTCCTCTACGCGAGACAAGGTCGTAGCCAAGGTCAAGAA
>ERZ857629.3368-NODE-3368-length-13562-cov-2.385134_pt1 | contig 13562 bp, 10 predicted proteins | sample MGYA00519700_ERZ857629 | MGnify/ENA primary metagenome ERZ857629 (study PRJEB31778, sample SAMEA3449351) | human gut metagenome | biome: human gut; feature: human-associated habitat; material: faeces | place: United Kingdom | collected 2010/2012 ... | reverse complement strand
CAAGCTGAATATGCTTGCTTCAATTTACTATCTCTTTGACAATCAGAATACTGCGATAATAAACGCTGTTTTTGGTGTAATCGTATGTATCGCTTCTATTCTATTCTTTATGTCTTTCCTTTCAATATATCTAAAGTCAGTAAGCTCTGACCCTGAGCCTCCCGCATCAGGCTTTTCACTTCTTACGATAAGCTCGATAATTTACATCGCAGTTTCATGTATTACTGTAATCTTTGCTTTTGCTTCTATTTCCGTACTCAGATATGAAAGCTATCAGAACAGCCTTACATATGACTACAGAGAATTTACTAAAGCTCCTAATACATATAGCCTGATGCAGGCTAATTACGACCTCTTTGTATATTTTCTCTTTGGCGCTGCGGCTATTATACTCGGTATCTCTGCCGTTCGTGTTTCTCTTGCCATCAAAAAGGTCTGCAAGGGTGAGGAAATCCCTACAACTCGCGGAGGTGCACTATTTCTCATAGGCTCGATAGCTTCACTTTCCATGACAATAATCGCATTCTTCACATCTCTTGGAAATCTTGTAATCCCTGATGTCAATTCAACCCTTAAACCGCTTGATTTACTCACATATATTATAAATGTGCTTATTTATGCTTCTGCAGCGGCAATATTATTAGGACTTGCATTTCTGTATTCAAATTATTCCTCTCTCATCAATAAAATCTATCAACGAACTCCGAGCGTTACTTCCTATTATGCAGGCTATGCAACGAATGTTTATCCCACAAATGCTGTTCGTCCGCCGATGCCGCCTGTAACTCCTTATATCCAGACAAGAAATCAATTCTATAATGCTCAGGTTCAGCAAAGACCTCCTGTCTACACACAGCAGCCTGTACAGCCTCCTATGCAGCCTATGCCTCCTGTTGAGCCACAGGTTCAGACTCAGCAGCCTATGCCTCCTGTTGAGCCACAGGTTCAGACTCAGCAGACCGAACAAGCTGAAACCGCTGTACAAGAAGCTAATACACAAACGGAAGTATCACAAGCTGAAACTGTTACAGAAAGTACGTCCGAGAAAGCATAATAGGCTTGTCGAAAATTTTTGTTAACTATAATATCTTTTCATAAGCTTTCCTTTAATGTTATAATTTTATAAAAAAGAAACACCACCGATTATGAAACTTATCCATAATCGGTGGTGTCTTTATATTAAGATTTATTACTTTGCAAGTCTTTCTTTAAGACCCTCAAGCTGAGCTTTGAGTTCAGCAGGAAGTCTGTCACCAAAAATCTTGTAGTATTCTTCAATTTCTTTTGTTTCAGCTGTCCATCTCTCGTTATCAACTGTAAGAATCTTCTTGAGTGTTTCGATATCCATATCAAGACCCTCAAGGTTGATGTCCTCAGGTCTTGGAAGATAACCGATAGGTGTTTCAACAGCGTCAGCCTTGCCTTCGCAACGCTTGATAATCCACTCGAGAACACGGAAGTTGTCGCCGAAGCCAGGCCACATAAACTTGCCGTCTTCATCTAATCTGAACCAGTTGACATTGAATATCTTTGGAGCCTTGTCGCCAAGAATCTTACCCATTTCAATCCAGTGGCCGAAGTAGTCGCCCATATGATAACCGCAGAATGGCTTCATAGCCATTGGGTCATGACGGAGAACACCGACAGCACCTGTTGCAGCTGCTGTTGTTTCAGAAGCCATGATAGAGCCTACGAATACGCCGTTGTTCCAATCTCTTGACTGATAAACGAGCGGAGTTGTTGTTGCACGGCGGCCGCCGAAGATGATAGCAGAAACAGGAACACCTGATGTTGAGTTGAATTCAGAGCTGATGCATGGGCAGTTCTTTGCAGGAGCTGTGAAACGGCTGTTTGGATGAGCGCCCTTTTCTGTGCTTTCCTTACCGTTCCAAGGATTGCCCTTCCAGTCGATAGCATGCTCAGGTGGATTCTTGTCAAGACCTTCCCACCAAACTGTGTTGTCATCGAGGTTAAGAGCAACGTTTGTGAAGATTGTACCCTTCTTTGTAGAAGCAAGAGCATTCGGGTTGGACTTCTCGTTTGTGCCAGGAGCAACGCCGAAGAAGCCGTTCTCTGGGTTGATAGCCCAAAGTCTGCCGTCAGGACCCTTACGCATCCAAGCAATATCGTCGCCGACGCACCATACCTTGTAGCCTTTCTTTCTATAGCCCTCCGGAGGAATAAGCATAGCCAAGTTTGTCTTACCGCAAGCTGATGGGAATGCAGCCGTTACATACTTGATTTCGCCCTGTGGATTCTCGATACCGAGGATAAGCATATGCTCAGCCATCCAATCCTCGCACTTGCCGAGGTAGGAAGCAATTCTAAGAGCGAAGCACTTCTTGCCGAGAAGAACGTTTCCGCCGTAAGCAGAGTTTACGGAGATGATATAGTTATCCTCCGGAAAGTGGCAGATATATCTCTTCTCAGGGTCGACATCGCACATTGCGTGAAGTCCCTTAATCCAGTCTTCACTGTCGCCGAGAACTTCTTCAACTGCTGTGCCTACACGAGTCATAATGCTCATATTAAGAACAACATAGATAGAGTCTGTTACTTCGTAGCCAATCTTTGCGAGAGGTGAGCCGACAGGACCCATTGAATAAGGGATAACATACATTGTACGACCCTTATATGAACCGCGGGCAATATCAAAGAGCATTTGATATGTTTCCTTTGGGTCTTTCCAGTTGTTTGTAGGACCTGCGTCCTTTTCATCTCTGCAACAGATAAATGTACGATCCTCAACACGAGCAACATCGTTTTCTCTTGTTCTGTGGAGATAGCATCCCGGAAGCTTTTCCTCGTTAAGCTTAATCATTTCGCCTGTTTCGCAGGCTTCTTTACGGAGAGCTTCAAGCTGTTCCTCAGAACCATCAATCCAAACGACCTTATCAGGTGTCAGGAGAGTTTTCATTTCTTCAATCCATGCCAATACGGACTTGTTTGTTGTCATTTTCTATTCCCCTTTCTGCCTTAAAAGGCATTTACAAATTTATTATAATGCAATTTGCAGGAAATATCAATAAATAATTCATGAACATACAAATTTATTTTTGAAAGAAAAAATATATTATGAATTTTATAACAAACGATAATTAAACGCAAAAATTTAATGAACTCGAAAAAGAAAAACTTTTATTTTTGTTATAAGCTAAAACATTGAATAAATTTTCTCAATATGTTAGAATTATAAGGTGCTATTGAAAAATTATTTCAAAATTTAATATATGGAGGAATTATAATGGAATACTTTCTTTCTGACAGGGTACAGACTTTGAAGCCCTCTGCAATCAGAGAAATATTCAAGTATGCCGCTGACCCTGAGGTTATCTCTCTTTCTGCGGGAAATCCTGACCCAGAGGCTTTTCCTGTTAAGGAAATTGCTGAAATCTCTAACAATATACTTACAAACCGTCCGATTGATGCTTTGCAATACAGCGTTACTGAGGGATATGCTCCCCTCCGCAATGCTCTTAAGGACTATATGAAAAATAAATTCAATATCGGCAGAGATTTTGACGAATTAGTTGTTGTTTCGGGTGCTCAGCAGGTTATGGATCTTGCAACAAAATCTCTCGTCAATGAGGGAGATACTGTTATTTGTGAAGCTCCGAGCTTTATAGGTTCTCTCAATTCTTTCCGTGCGTATAAGGCAAGACTTTGCGGTATCCCTCTCGAAAGCGACGGCATGAATCTTGAAGCACTCGAAAAGGCTCTTAAAACCGAGAAAAATATCAGATTTATATATACGATTCCGAATTTCCAAAATCCGTCAGGTGTTACAACAAGCCTTGAAAAGCGTCATGCAATATATGACCTTGCCAAGAAATACGGCGTTCTTATCCTTGAGGATAATCCTTACGGCGAGCTGAGAGTAAGCGGTGAAGATGTTCCTGCGATAAAATCCTTTGACGAGGACGGCATTGTAATTTATGCAGGCTCATTCTCTAAGGTGCTTTCACCGGGTATGAGAATCGGCTGGTTTGTCGCTCCAAAGGAAGTTGCTTCAAAAATGATAGTCTGCAAGCAAGGTTCTGATGTTCATACAACGGCATGGTCACAGATTGTTGCAAGCGAATTTATAACAAAGTATGATTTTGAGGGACATTTGAAGCGTTTGCGTGAGATTTACAGAAAGAAAATCAATTTTACACAGGAGCTTCTCGACAAGTACCTTGCACCGATTATCACATACAATAAGATTGACGGCGGACTTTTCATATGGTGTAAGCTGCCCGATGAGATTGATATGACGAAATTCTGCAAGGAAGCAGTTCTGAGAAAGGTATGCGTTGTTCCCGGAAATGCTTTTTTGACAGATGAAAACGAACAGTGCCACAGTTTCAGAATCAATTTCTCTACACCAACTAATGAACAGTTGGAAAAGGGCATTAAGATATTGGGAGATTTGGCAAAGGAAATGGCACATAATTAAATTTGCAATTTGAAAGGAAAATAAATATGAGTGAAGAAGTTTTAAAACAAGAAAAAAAGCCTATAATATTCAGTGCAATACAGCCGAGCGGTACTATTACCCTCGGCAACTATATAGGCGCATTGAAAAATTGGGTTACACTCCAAGATGATTATGACTGCATTTTTGCAGTTGCCGACCTACACGCAATTACAGTAAGACAAGAGCCTGCTACATTCCGCAGACATATCTTAGAAGCATATGCTCTCTTGCTTGCCTGCGGTATTGACACGGAGAAAAGCCCTTTATTCAAAGTCATGTTCATACACACGCTGAGCTTGCATGGGTTCTGAACTGCTATACACAGTTCGGCGAGCTTTCCCGTATGACGCAGTTTAAGGACAAATCACAAAAGCATGCTGATAATGTCAATGTCGGACTTTTCGCATATCCAAGCCTTATGGCTGCTGATATTCTGCTTTATCAGGCTGACCTCGTTCCTGTCGGCGCTGACCAGAAGCAGCATCTTGAGCTTGCAAGAAATGTTGCCGAACGCTTTAACGGTATTTATGGCAATACCTTTAAGATTCCTGACGGCTATATTCCTCCGGTCGGCGCAAGAATTATGTCACTGCAAGACCCGACAAAGAAAATGTCAAAATCTGACGAAAACGTGAATTCATGGGTTGCTGTTCTCGACAAGCCAGAAGATATTATGAGGAAGTTCAAGCGTGCCGTAACCGACTCCGAGGCTGTTGTAAAATACGGAGAAAATAAGGCAGGCGTAAATAATCTTATGGGTATTTACAGTGCTGTTACAGGCAAAACAAACGATGAAATCGAAAAGGAATTTGAGGGCAAGGGATACGGCGACTTTAAGACCGCTGTTGCGGAAGCCGTTATCGAGGAGCTTCGTCCTATCCGTGAACGCTACGAGAAGTTTATCGCAGACAAAGCATATCTTGAGGAGCAGTATACAAAGGGTGCTGAATTTGCACTGAGAATGTCCTCACGCACACTTGACAAGGCTATGAAAAAGGTAGGCTTTATCAAGAAGCCAAGGTTCTGATTTTCAATATTCAGGGGGTTAGTCTTATGAAAAAACACAAGGTTCATCCGAAAAAGCTGATGCTGATAGTAAATCCTATCGCAGGCAAATCCCGTGCAAAATATAATCTTGCAAGCCTTGCGTCAATTTTCTATAAGAATAACTATGAGCCTGCAATTTATTTTACATCTCCTGACTGTGGGGCAGAGGAACTTATTGAAAAACACGCAAGAGATTTTGATGTTGTAGCCTGCTGCGGCGGTGATGGAACTGTAAGTGAAGCTATTGAGGGTATAATGAAGATAGAGAACTCGCCTCCGCTCGGCTATATTCCCTGTGGAACAACAAACGACCTTGCAACGAGTCTTGACCTTCCTAAAAATATGAAAAGAGCCGCCTCTACAATCGCAAACGAAGAACCGCTTCCGCTTGATATAGGCAGCTTTGGCGACAAATGTCATTTTGCTTATATTGCGTCCTTTGGGGCTTTTACGGAGGTTTCTTATGAAACTCCCCAAAAGGCAAAGAATATATTTGGTCATATGGCTTATATATTTTCGGCGTTTAAATCTATGAATAAAATCAAGCCTTATCATGTTAAGATTGAAAGTAAAGAAAAGACAATAGAAGATGATTTTATTTTTTGTTCGGTTACAAACTCAACCTCTGTTGCAGGAATCTTTAAATTTGACAAAAATTTGGTTGATTTTAACGACGGACTTTACGAAGTACTCCTGATAAAACAGCCGAAGCGTTTGAGAACTGTTTTTGCAATATTTTTATCTATGCTCAACACAACCTACAAGCATGACCACATAACTCTTTTTCAGACATCAAGCCTTAAAGTTACAACCGATGAAAACATAGACTGGGCGATTGACGGAGAACATTGCTCAAGTGATAATGTAATTGAAATCGTAAATAATCATAATGCTATATCACTTATCCGCAAGCACTGATTAAATCTGATGATAAATAAGACTTCAAAAATATAAAAACGGAGCGAAATTAACTCGCTCCGTTTTTGTTTTTAAAAAATCCCTGCTCCGGACTGAACAGAGCAAGGATTTTTCTGTTATTCAACGTGAATCCGATAATAGCTTGGAGAAAATATCAACTATTCAAAGGTTTAATTAACCTTTAGTTTTCAGAAAACCCACCGCGAAAATTTTCTACTCTCCTGCGCTTTATGAAGTATAAAGTATTTCGCTCCTTGCGGAGAACGACCAAAGGTTTTGCCATATGTGACTGCCTTTGAAAACAGCAAGCCTCTATAAAGATTTGAGCGAAACTTTTAATTTCTGTCGAACTCACATTATTTAATTATTCATTATCATCTGTTTCTTCGGGAACATTGTCGTCTGTTTCCTCGTGCGGAGCTCTCGAAAGCGTTACAACCTTGCTTTCGTCTGATACCTTCATTACACGAACACCTTTTGACGGCCTTGCACAAATTCTGATAGAACTTGCTTCAATTCTGATAATTACACCATCGTTAGAAATCAAAATAATATCGTCATTGAGGTCTACGGATTTGATTGCGGCAACCTTGCCGTACTTATCCGTATGATAGTTTATTACGCCGTGACCGCCTCTTGACTGTATGCGATAATCCTCTACATTTGACAATCTTCCGTAGCCTGTTTCTGAAACTGTAAGAATATATGCGCCCTCACGAAGCATAGACATTCCGATAACCGTATCGTCACCCCTAAGAGTAATTGCCTTTACACCTCTTGCGGCTCTGCCCATAGAACGCACATCGGTTTCATGGAAGCGTATAGCCATACCGTCCCTTGTAGCAACCATAAGCTCCTTATTGCCGTCTGTAAGGCGTACCCATGCAAGCTCGTCACCCTCGTCAAGGTCTATTGCAATAAGTCCGTTCTTTCTTGCGTTGCTGAATGCGGCAAGCTCTGTACGCTTGATTATACCGTTTCTTGTTACCATAACAAGGTACTTTTCGCCCTCAATATTCGGAACTTTAATCATAGAGGTTACGCTTTCATCCGCGGAAAGAGGGAGAAGATTATTTATATTCATACCCTTAGAAGCTCTTGAACCCTCCGGAACCTCATAGCATTTAAGCTTATAAACTCTGCCGAGATTAGTAAAGAACATAACATGGTCATGGCTGTTTACGACAAACATTTCTTTTGCAACGTCCTCTTCACGGCGGCTCATACCGGAAACGCCTCTGCCTCCGCGTCTTTGGAGCTTATATGTGTCTGATTTCTGACGCTTGATATAGCCAAATTCCGTAAGTGTAAGAACACAGTCCTCATTCGGGATAAGGTCCTCTATATCAACTTCTCCGCTGACAGCAACAATCTCTGTACGGCGTTCGTCATTATATTTTTTCTTGATTGCAAGAGCCTCCTCCTTGATGATAGAAAGGAGTCTTTCGCTGTTCTGGAGAATATCTTTAAGGTCGGCAATTTTTATATTAAGCTCGCCAAGCTCGTCCTCAATCTTTGTACGCTCCAAGCCAGAAAGCTGTCCCAAACGCATGGAAACAATAGCCTGAGTTTGTATCTCATCGAGGTCAAAGCGTTCACCGAGTCTTTGTTTAGCTGTAGGCTGGTCCTTAGATGAACGAATAATAGAAATAACCTCATCAATAAAGTCGATAGCCTTTTTCAGACCCTCAAGAACATGAGCTCTTTCTTCCGCTTTTTTAAGGTCAAATATAGTTCTTCTTGTGATAACATCGACCTGAAAATCAACATAATTCTTTAGAATATCCTTTAATGACAATGTTTTCGGCTCGCCGTTTACAATCGCAATCATAATAGCGCCGAAAGTAATCTGCATCTGCGTATAAGAATAAAGCTGATTAAGAACAATTTGCGGAGAAGCGTCCTTCTTAATGTCTATAACGATATGCATACCGTTTCTGTCGGAATGGTCGTCTATATTTGAGATACCCTCAATGCGTTTTTCCTTAACCATATTTGCAATGGTTTCAACCAGCCTTGCCTTGTTAACCTGATATGGAAGCTCCGTAACAATAATCTTAAAGCGATTTTTTTCCTCAACAATTTCCGCTCTTGCTCTTACTGTAATTCTGCCCCTGCCGGTTGCATAGGCGGCTCTGATTCCGCTCTGTCCCATAATAATACCCGCAGTAGGAAAGTCAGGACCCTTGATATGCTGCATAAGGTCGTCGAGAGAAGCGTCAGGGTTATCTATAAGACAGCACATTGCGTCAATAACCTCTCCGAGATTATGCGGAGGGATATTTGTAGCCATACCGACAGCAATGCCTGTAGAACCGTTTACAAGAAGATTTGGAAAGCGAGAGGGGAGAACCTCAGGCTCTTTTCTTGAATCGTCATAGTTAGGCAGGAAGTTTACGGTATCCTTTTCTATATCTGTGAGCATTTCTGTGCTGATTTTGCTCATTCTTGCTTCTGTATAACGATAGGCAGCAGGAGGGTCGCCGTCAACAGAACCGAAGTTTCCGTGACCGTCAACAAGCATATATCTCATAGAGAAATCCTGTGCCAAACGCACAAGAGCGTCATATACGGAAGCATCGCCGTGCGGATGATAACGTCCGAGAACGTTGCCGACTGTCGTAGCACATTTTTTATACGGTTTATCCGGAGTAAGATTATCCTCAAACTGAGAGTAGAGGATTCTTCTGTGAACTGGCTTCAAGCCATCTCTTACGTCAGGCAAGGCTCTTGAAACAATAACTGACATAGAATATTCAAGGAAAGATTTTTTCATTTCCTTATCTATATCTACATCAATAATTTTTTGCTGAATGTTGCTGTAATCTTCCATATTCAAACCTTCTTTTATTTATAAAATTCCCCTGCGGAGTGCCTCCGCTGTCAAGACGCGTAATCGATTTTGCTTTAGGCAAAACCTCGACATTCTGAATCAACCTATATCCACGCGGCGGTGGCGTGCCTCCGCCGTCAAGACGCGTAATCGGTTTTGCTTTAGGCAAAACCTCGACATTCTGAATCAACCTATATCCACGCGGCGGCGGAGTGCCAATATTAACAAACTCTACATATGCGGCAGAGCCGAACGGCGAAGCCTGTTCGGCTGCGGCAACTTCTATCGCCATGAATCAACACGCACATACTTTTTCCCGACAAGCGATTCTATCTTTCTTAGGGCTTCATCATCTTTATCGGTAAACAATCTTTTTGGAATGGATATATAGTCATTTTTGTCAAGATAGAAGATTATTACTCTTTTATCCTCTAAAACCTGAAAAAAATATCTATACGGAATATTTCCCTTGTATCTGTCAGAATTTATAACTACCTTGTCCTCATAAAAAGCAATATTTTTTGAAACGAACTTTTCCTTGTTGGCAATATACTCATTTTTTGCTTTAATTCGTGTCAGTGAGGGATTTATAACCTCATAAAATGACGCTAAAAACAAACCTATCGCTACAAGGAGAATCCAGCATATCTTTTTTATAAAGATTTCGCCGACAAATATCAGCATATAAAGTCCTATAAAAATTGCCAGTATTCCTACAGCTCCCATTATTATTCTGTCACCTCTTGAGGTTTCAAATCTTTGCTGTGCAAGATATGTATAAATATGGTCATGCTCGGTTGTAATATAATCTGCTGTGAGGATAGGTGTTTCATTCAAGCTAAATCACTTCTTTGTTTTTCTGTATTTTGATGCCATAGTCCTTTTCAGAAACTCAGCAAGCCTTTCGTTTTGCTCATCATCAAGACATTTTTTAGAAATTATAATAAGCCTTTTGCTATATTCGCTTATCATAAGGTAGTAGTTTCCGGTTTCAATACAGTCGAGAATATCTGTCCAATAGCCTATCAGAGTTTCATACTTATTTTCTATAACATAGCCTTCTCTTGTGACCGTAACCGTTTCGGTTTTGTTCAGCATATGAGAGCTTTTATAAATATGCTCGCCCTTTAGCTTCATTCTTTTCGGAAGAATAAAAAGATAATAGGTCATCATATACAAGCAAATAATGCTTATTCCCGTTGGAACAGGGTTAGAAAGCAGGTCATAATGCTTAATAGATATATACAGCATACAGGCACACCAAATAGCAAAGAAAACAGAAGCCTTCCATTCCTTACCCTTTAGCCTGCCCCTGCACATCTGCGAAATCATATATGCATCGCCGTACATCATAAGCGGTATTTCGTTATTCTCTATTGTCATTATACATTTGTTGTATTTTTCTGACATATTCAATCAAAACCTTCCGTCATTCAGTTACAGCAGCACTAAATTTCTCGTAAAGCGACTGATTTGCTTTTCTCATATTTATCGGGCGGAAAGTCTTGCTGTCTACAAAAGCGTGGACTGTGCCTCCCTCAGAGCAGACCTGATTTCCTCTGAGAACACGATAATGAAACTCTATCTTTGCAGCCTTAACGCTGACAACAGTAGTTTCAATAATTACCTCGTCCTCATATTTGACAGGGATTATATACCTGCATTCAAGAGAAGCAAGGGGAAGCATTACTCCGCTCTCCTCAAGCTCTGTATAGCTCATTCCGGTGAGCTTTATAAAGTCTGTTCTGCCAACTTCAAACCAAATAGGATATATCGAATGATGTACGATTCCCATTTGGTCGGTTTCTGCATATCTTGCAACAATTCTTGATTCACATTTCATAGCTGAATCACTCCTGACTAAAGCTATCAATACTTATTTTCCTATTTTTTATAAAAACTGATGAAGAATCCTACAGTCAGTCTTCCTCATAGGTTGGAGTAGTGCCTGCAAACAGTATTGCCTTGATTTCCGGAAGAAAATCCGGGTCTATGGCTCTCTCCGGAATGGCAAAGCTCCTGTTGTGGTCTGCATAAATCATAATTATATTATCAAATTCCTGTATTCTGCTTGTTCCGTCAAGCTCAATTTTCCATTCACCGTCATCTCTGCCTATTTCAATGCTGTCAGGATAAATCTCTGCTTCAATAACCTTGCCGTCTGCCATAACCTTAGCCATACTTTTCATATGAATATTCGGTATGATAAGAAGCACTGCAATAAATATAAGACTGATACAGCCAAAAACTATATTTGATATATTTCCTGTCATAAAGAAAGCAATGAAAAATATTATAGAAATTATTCCCAAAATAATGGCTTCTATAATACCTCTTTTTCCCTGAGATTTATATATCCCGCTGTGCTGTAAACACTTGAAATATTCCTCCGGCGTCAGAACATAGGAAAGTCTTATCCCTGCCAGCGGAATTTCATATTCCTCTGCGTCATCGTCCTCGACAAGCTCTGCTTCTGAACCGTCCCAGTCACGACTTTCTTCCTCGTCCTCTTCCTCTTGGATACGTTTCAATTCCTCGGCAATTCTCATCACTTCGGCTGTATATTATCGTCAGTATTGTTTTCCGTATCATAGTCTTTCATAGTTATGTTTTTCTACCTCCAATAGACCGTGTTTCTGTCTTATGCAGAAAACTAAATTCATACAATTTTATCTACAAACTGCAATATTCTCTTGCAATATTACAAATCGTATAAAACATCGATTTTTTCTTTTTTAATTTTCAACATTTACTTATCCTTTAGTTGAAAACCTAACCGCAAGCCTCAGCTTGTGCAGCTATAAATCAATTATATATCCAAATTCTGTACATACTTTGCGTTTTTCTCTATAAATTCTCTTCTCGGCTCAACCTTATCGCCCATGAGTATTGTAAAGGTTTCATCTGCAAGAGCCGCATCATCCATATCAACCCTGAGCATTATTCTTGTTTCGGGATTCATAGTTGTTTCCCAAAGCTGTTCGGAATCCATTTCACCAAGACCTTTATATCTTTGTATATCAGCCTTTCCAAGCTCTGCAATTATCTTATCTCTTTCGGGGTCGGAATAAGCATAATGATGCTCTTTATTCTTAGTTAATCTGTAAAGCGGCGGCTGTGCAAGATATATATGTCCCTCTTCAATAAGCGGACGCATAAATCTGAAGAAAAATGTCAGCAAAAGCGTTCTGATATGTGAACCGTCAACATCGGCATCAGCCATAATTATAACCTTGCCGTAACGCAGCTTTGTTATGTCAAAATCATCGCCGATTCCACAGCCAAGAGCCGTAATAACAGGCATTAGCTTATCGTTGCCGTAAACTCTGTCAAGACGAGCCTTTTCGACATTAAGCATCTTGCCCCAAAGAGGAAGAATTGCCTGAAAACGTCTGTCACGTCCACCCTTTGCAGAGCCGCCCGCAGAATCTCCCTCAACGATATATATTTCGGTTTCTTCTGCGTTTCTTGACTGACAGTCAGCAAGCTTTCCGGGAAGTCCGGCACCCTCCATCGCTGTTTTTCTTCTTGCAAGGTCACGAGCCTTTCTTGCAGCATCTCTTGCACGAGCCGCCATAAGAGCCTTATCAAATATCGCCCTTGCCGTTGCAGGATTTTCTTCGAGATATACTGAAAGCTTGTCTGTAACCAGCTTGTCTACTAAGCCTCTTACAAAAGTGCTTCCGAGCTTTGCCTTGGTTTGTCCCTCAAACTGAGCTTCCTTTAGCTTTACGCTTATAATTGCAGTCAAACCCTCGCGAACATCTTCGCCCGAAAGATTTTTGTCGCTTTCTTTAAGGATATTGAACTTTCTTGCGTAGTCATTCATAACCTTTGTCAAGGCACGCTTAAAGCCCTCTTCATGTGTACCGCCGTCTGTGGTATGAATATTATTTGCGAATGAAAGTATCAATTCGTTATAGCTGTCGTTATACTGCATTGCAATCTCAACGGAAGCCGAATCGTCCTCCATCTTTCCTTCAAAATGGATAATATCCGGATGAATTACATCAAGCGAACGCTTTTTATGAATGTATTCGACAAAATTTGATACTCCGCCCTCATAGAGGAAGTTGTTTTGCAGGACATTTTCGGGATTACGCTCATCACGAAGCTCGATATGTATACCTGCATTAAGAAAGCTCTGCTCGCGAAGTCTTGTTTCAAGAACCTCATATTCGTATACATCGGTTTCTGTGAAGATAATCGGGTCTGCCTTAAAGGTGATTTCAGTACCCTTTGTTGTGCTTTTTCCGATAATTTCAAGGTCAGATACAATATTTCCACGCTCATATCTCTGCTTGT
>ERZ857629.3365-NODE-3365-length-13569-cov-2.523087_pt1 | contig 13569 bp, 8 predicted proteins | sample MGYA00519700_ERZ857629 | MGnify/ENA primary metagenome ERZ857629 (study PRJEB31778, sample SAMEA3449351) | human gut metagenome | biome: human gut; feature: human-associated habitat; material: faeces | place: United Kingdom | collected 2010/2012 ... | reverse complement strand
TCGTATTTCAAATCGGCGAGCATGGCGGATTTCACGCCGATGTTGAAACTCCAACTCTGCCTGAAACCGATAGGCACCCAGTTGAAACTCATCTGCCAGCAGTGCAAATCGCGCGTGAGGGTGATTACTCCCGGGGTGATTTTCTTGGTCACGAAGTCGAAACCGCCGTTGAACGATATGCCCCACTTCGGCGTGAGGTTCAGGCTGCCGTTGAATCCGAGCGTCTGCGTGACGGTCTTTTTCAGGCCGTTGTTTTGATAACTAAGTGAGTAGTTGAATCCCAGATTCCACGGGATGCTGAAATCGTAGTATGTGCTCACCATCATCTGCCGCCTCAGTGCCGGATCCATCTGGTATTCGGTGTTGAACGGATTGACGTAGGCATCGATGAAATTCTGGCTGTTTATGTCGTTCACTGCCGGCCGGTCGGATTTCTTCGAGTTGAACGTATAGCCGAACGACCATCCGGTGCGTGCGATGCGGCCGAACTTGCCGTGCCCTATGTTGAACTTGTTTATTTTGCGTCCCCTCGAATCGACCTGATACATGTCCAGCGTGGCCGAAATATTGAGCCCGAAGTTGCCGTAAATCGTCGTGCGCAGGTTGAGCGATATGTCCGAAAGGTTGATTGAGTCGGCCAAAAAGTTGTACGAACCACTGAACGAGAAGTTGTCCAGAATCTTGATTTTCTTCACGCCCGAAGTGTCCTTGCGGCTGCGCACCTTCATTTCCAGAGTGTTGGCCACCGAGAACGAAAGCGAACCCGAACGGCCCGACCCCGGAACGCCGTAGGCATTGCCCGAATACGGCGAGTAGGTCTGGAATCCGCCCGTGGAGTCGCTCTGCACCACGTCGTAGTACCCGTATTTGAGCTTGCTGAAATCGGGGGCGTATGAGAAACTTACGGTCGGAGTGACCACGAGCCTGACGGCCTTCATGAAAAAGTCGGGATATTTGCGTGCCAGACCCTTGCTGAGGGTGAACATCGCGTATATCTTCGTGGACAGCGAACCGCTCATGCTGTAATTGTGCACGTGGTAGAATCCGTACTCCGGGTCGAGCGTCTGCAAAGTGCGGGTGGCAGGGTCCCATTCACGTCTGGTCTTCTTGAAGAACCAGCGGGCGTTGTAGTTGAACGACGGAGTTACGTTGATGTACTTCAATATCGTCCATGAGGCCGAAACCGGAATGCTGTGCTGTACGCCGTTTTTCATGTCGTCGAGTGTCTGCCTTGTGAACAGATCGCGCTCTTTGGCCGTTACCGAGTTGGTGAGCGAACCGGTGTACGTGAGCGATATCTTATGGTACCAGCGCTGCTTGCCGATGTAGTTCTTCTTTTTGAACGGGTAGATTCGCGACATGCTCAGCACCGCGTTGGGGAATGAAAGGGATATGGTCGAGTCGCGCGAATTCTGCGAATGCGACATGTTCGTCGAGAACGAGAACGGAGTTCCGACCCAATTCTTGGAGTAGGATATGGACGAGTTGGTCTGCGTGTTCAGATAGTCGTTCAGCGTCGTGGAACCGTACTTGGTGTATCCCGAGGTGGAGAAGTTCACGCTTGCCGAAAAGGTGGAGTTGGGCCTGAACTTGGGGTCCTGCTGATGCGTCCATGTGAGCTTGAAACTGCCCTGATTCATGCGGTCGGCCGCTCCCTGTTCGCCCAGCACCGTGCGGGCGTAGTGCGCCGCCAGACTTCCGCGGAACTTGTATCTCACCACGTAATTGGAAGATGCCGACGCCTCCCACGAGCCGAGCGTGTAGATTCCGCCCAGCAGTTTGAGGTCCGCATAGTCGCCGAATTTGAAATAGTAGCCTCCGTCGCGCAGGAAGAATCCGCGCGAGTACTCCTCGCCGTAGGACGGCATGATGAAACCCGATTTGGGCCCGCTGCTCATCGGAAAGAACATGCCCGGCACGCCGAGAAAATATATCGGTACGTCTTCCATGACGAAGTATACGGGGCCGGTGATGACCTTTTTGCCCGGTATGAACTTGGCTTTGGTCATGGCAAGGTAGAAGTGCGGGTGCTCTATGTGGTCGCAGGTGGTGTATTTGCCGTGGGCTATGTTGATTGTGTTGTCGTCCATTTTCTTGATGCTGCGCCCCAGCAGGTACCCTTCGCCGTCCTTTGTCGCGGCGCCCTTGATTTTGGCCTTGCCGCTTTTCATGTTGTATGTGATGGTGTCCATCGTGTAGTTGGAGCCTCCCTGCGTGAATTCGGGCCGCGACTTGACTCCGGCCGTATCGGTCACACCGTGCGCGAACAGCTCCTTGTTGTCCATCGTCAGGCGCATGTAGTCGGCTTTCAGGTCCATGTTCTGGTATTTCAGCTCGCCTTTGGTGTAGATGTGCACCTGCTTGTTGCGGACGTCGTATACCAGCGAGTCCTGATTCTTGCCGTCGATGATGTCGTCCAAAAACGATTTGGGCGGCTGCTTGGCGGCCGAATCGGCTGCCGGAAGCGGTATTTCGGTGTCGCTCAGTATGGGTGCCGAGATCAGGGAATCCCGGACGACGCTCCGCAGAGTGTCGGGCAGCGGCATGGCTTCGAGCGTGTCGGCCTGTTTCGCGGATGCGCTTCTGCGTGCGGTCCTCGGCGTCCGGATACGTTTGGACGGCGCCGGCACCGTATCTTGGTCGAGGGTATGGAGAATGCTTTCCGAAGCAGTGCGTGCGACGCCTGCGTCGGGGGCTGCGAATGCAATCGAAAAGGACATCAGAAGCGCGGCAAGCAGCGGTACGATGACGTATTTTTTGTTTCCCTCTCTCAATTTTCCGATAAAAAACACTAACTTTGCCGACAAAGTCGGCAAAACACCCCTCGCAGCCGGATTGGCGTCGGGAGTTGGATTCGACAAAAATAGGCTTTTTTTTTGGAGTTACATTAATTTGACCTATGAATATTGTTCGCGGAACCGTTTTATTCCTCATAACGCTGTTTGCGTCCGTATTGTTGTGCGGACGGGCGGCAGCCAAGGGCGACGGCCTGAATGTCGTGGTCATAGACGCAGGGCACGGAGGCGCCGATGCGGGGGCGGTGCGCGGCCGGTATTTGGAGAAGGACATCAATCTCGGCGTGGCGCTCGCTTTGGGGCAGATGATAGAGAAGGAATGTCCGGACGTCAAGGTCGTTTATACGCGCAAGACGGACGTGGCCGTGGATTTGGTCGAGCGCGGCCGAATCGCCAACAGGGCGGGGGCTGATTTGTTCATATCCATACACTCGAACGCCACGGATGCCGCCGAGACTTCCGCCAGCGGAGCCATGACTTTCATAATGGGCGAGGACAAGGGCGGAAGGAACATGGCCGAGGTGATGCGCGAAAACGACGTGATAAAGTACGAGAAGGACTATTCCGCGAAATACGAGGGCTTCATTCCATCATCCACGGAGAGCTACATCATATTTTCGCTTATGCAGTACGGATATCAGACCCGCAGCATGCAGTTCGCCGAGACGGTTCAGAAGTACTACAAGACCTCCACACCCATGCCCGACCGCGGGGTGAAACAGGGACCTTTTCTTGTGCTTTGGAAATCCGCCATGCCGAGCGTGCTCACCGAAATCGGGTTCATCAACAACACGAACGACCGCAAGGTGATGGTCTCCTCCGATGGACAGAAGAAAATCGCCGCGGCGCTGTTCGCGGCATTTCGCGAATACAAGGAGCTGGTGGACAAGAGCGCCAGCGAGGCGCGTCTTGCGGCCGTAATGGCGGCGGAGGATTCGAAACCCGAGGCAGCGCCCGAGCCGTGTAAGGATATAGAGTTCTGCATACAGCTCTGTTCGGCCAAGAAGAGCATGTCGGTCTCGGGCGGAAAATTCCGCAATCTTGACGGAAAGGTGGCCGAACGCAAGATAGGCGGATGGTATAAATATTATCTTGTCGGGTATCCGACCCGCGAAGAGGCGGCCGAGGCTCTGGAAAGCGCACGCAAGGTTTACAAGGATGCCTATGTGGTGGCTTTCGAGAACGGAGAGCCGATAAGCGTCGCGGAAGCGCAGATGAAATTGAAGGAAAAACAGGAAAAATAAGGAAGTATGAAACCGTTTGGACGAGAGGTCAAGATAGGAATTTTCGCGCTGCTGATTCTGCTGTGCGCGTATTTCGGCATCAATTTTTTGAAAGGCAAGGACTTGCTCGGAAGCAAGAATACGTACTACGCTCTGTATGACGATGTGAGCGGACTGAAAACCTCGTCGGCGGTGGTGATTCGCGGCGTGAAGGTGGGCATCGTCAGCGATATAGAGTTCGCCGACGGCGAAAACGGAAAAATCAGGGTGTCGCTCAACATCGCCCGCAAATACAGGATTCCGCAGAACTCATGCGCCAGACTGTACTCGGACGGCATCATGGGCGGCAAGGCGATAGAGATAGTCATGGGCGACAGCGCGGAGTTGTTGAAGAACCGCGGCTATATTCGGGCGCAGAGCGATGCCGGACTGCTTTCCAGCATGGGCGACGGCGCCGAGAACCTGCTCGCGGAGATAAATGCCGCCGTGCGCACTCTGTCTTCGGCTGTCGGCAGCATCGACACCCTCGTCGAGCGGAACAGCAGTTCTCTGACCGGTACCATATCCAACCTGCAAAGCATTACGGCGCGGTTGGACGGGATAATAGAGGCCGAGGACCGCAACATACGCTCGATAATCGAGGGCGCTGGTTCCGTGGCCCAGAATCTAAAAAACAATTCCGAGCGCATCGACGCAATCGTGGCCAATGTCGAGGGCATAACCGATTCGCTGCGAAACTCGGAGCTGAAAACCGTCGTGGATAATCTTGCGCAGACAATAGCCGAGGTGAATGCCGTGCTTCAAAAGGTCAATGCGGGCGAGGGTACGGCCGCGCGGCTTATGAACGACGGGGAGCTGTACCGCTCCCTTGTGGAGAGTTCGGAAAATCTTGCCGCGCTTCTGGAAGACCTCAAAGCTCATCCGTCGCGCTACGTGAATGTAACGATTTTCGGACGGCGCGACAAAAACAAGGAGAAGAAGTAGCGCGGTATGATTTATCCTTCCGATTTCGAACATAAGATAGGGTTCGACCGAATCCGCCGGCAGATTTCGGAGATGTGTTCCATGCGTGCGGCCGTCGGGCTGCTGGACCGGCGCGGATTCATGACTTCGCCTCAGGAGGTGGCCGCTTCGGTTGAGGCATGCGACCAGATGCGCGTCATCGTGTCGTTCGAAGCCGGATTCCCGTCCGAGGAGTTCACCGACATCGACGACATAATCGAAAAACTCGCCGTAGACGGGACGTTTTTAGAGACGGACGAGCTGCGCTCTTTGCGGGCCGCACTCGACAGCGCATGCCGCATTCTCGATTTTCTGTCGGGAGAAAGAGGCGGACGCTATCCGAGACTGGCCGCCATGTGCAGCGAGGTGAACGGTTTTGCCGAGATAATAAATCATATAGATACCATAGTGGACCGTTTCGGCGAGGTGCGGGACAGCGCTTCGCCCGAACTCTACGAGATTCGCCGACAGATAAGGTCCAGCGAGGGCGAGGCGGCCAAGCGTCTTCGCGGGGTGCTGTCGCGTGCACAGAGCGACGGCGTGGTGGATGCCGAGGCTCAGATTTCGATTCGTGACGGGCGGGCGGTGATACCCGTGGCCGCGGCCAACAAACGAAAACTTCCCGGATTCATACACGACCAGTCCGCCACCGGCCGCACGTTTTATATCGAGCCGGTCGAGGTGGTGGAGATAAACAACCGTCTCAAAGAACTGGAATACGCCGAGCGCAGGGAGGTGGTGCGCATACTCACCGAGTTCGCCGCCTCGATTCGTCCGCAGGCCGAGGAGATTGCCCGCACGGGGGATTTTCTCGCACGCATGGATTTGCTGCGTGCCGAAGGCCGGTGGTGCGCGGCCAACGAATGCGTAAAGCCGATAATGTCCAAGGACGGAACTCTGCTGCTGCGCAGGGCCGTTCATCCGCTTCTCGCGCAGACGCTTTCGCGCGAGGGCAAGAGCGTGGTGCCGCTTGACATGCACCTTTCGCCGTCGGAGCGCATCCTCGTCATATCGGGCCCCAATGCAGGCGGAAAATCGGTATGTCTGAAAAGCGTCGGCCTTATACAGTACATGTATCAGTGCGGATTGTGCGTGCCTGTGCTCGAAAACTCGGAACTGCCTGTTTTCGGTTCGGTGTTCATAGATATTGGCGACCAGCAGAGCATCGACAACGACCTGAGTACTTACAGCTCGCACCTGCTCAACATGCGCAACATACTCTCGGGTGCGGGAGCCGATTCGCTCGTGCTCATCGACGAGTTCGGTTCGGGAACCGAGCCGGTAATCGGCGGCGCGATTGCGGAAGCCATTCTCGAAAGACTGGTGGAGCGCGGCGTGTACGGCGTGATTACCACACATTATGCCAATATAAAATATTTCGCATCCACAGCTGACGGAGTGGTCAATGGAGCCATGATGTTCGACGTGCAGAATATCAAGCCTCTGTTCAAGCTCGAAACCGGAAAACCCGGCAGTTCGTTCGCCGTGGAGATAGCCCGAAAGATGGGCCTGCCGGAAGACATTATCCGCAGCGCTTCGGAAAAGGCGGGCAGCGACCATATAAACATAGAGAAGCAGCTGCGCGAAATAGCTCGCGACAAACGGTACTGGGAGCAGAAGCGCGACCGCATACGCCTCACCGACAAGAAGGTCGAGCAACTCGAACAGGACTATGCCGAGCGATTGGAAAAACTTCGCTCCGAGCGGGCGCAGATTATAAAGAACGCAAAGCTGGAAGCCCAGAGACTGGTTGCCGAGGCCAATCGCGAAATCGAGAATACCATTCGTTCCATACGCCAGTCGCAGGCCGAAAAGGAGCAGACAAGACTCGTGCGCCGCAAGTTGGACGAGTTTAACGAGAAGATGTCCGGCGCCGAGGATTCGGAGCGTCAGCAGCACATAGAGCGGGAGATGGAGCGCGTGGCTCGGCGTCAGGACCGCCGGCGCCAGAAGAAAGAGAATACGGTGCCTGTGACGGAGCAGGCCCGGCCTTCGCCGCTGCCATTGGGCGTGGGCTGCAAGGTGCGCGTCAAGGGACGGGACGAGGTCGTGGGCGAAGTTCTCGCCGTAAAGGGCGGGAAAGCGACCGTGGGCTTCGGTCAGATAGTATCGCAGGTGGCCGTGGACAGGTTGGAGGTCATATCCAATTCGGAGTACAAGGAGAGCACGCGTCCTGTAAGGCCCCGTACTGTGGTCAGCGTGGATATTTCGCAGCGCAAGCTCAACTTCAAGAGCAATGCCGACGTGCGCGGAATGCGTGCGGCCGAGGCGCTCGAAGTCGTGCGCAATCTGGTGGATGACGCGCTTATGCTCGGCGTGCAGAGCGTGTCGATTCTGCACGGCAAGGGAACCGGAGCGCTCAAAGAGGAGATACGCCGTTATCTTCGGACGGTGGATGCGGTTCAGAGCGTCGAGGACGAGCATGTGCAGATGGGCGGGGCCGGCATTTCGGTAGTGAGATTTAAGGATTAGATATATCAATGATGAATTATTTGCTTAGCGCGATTGCGGATATTTGCGGTGCGGAGTTGTGGGGAAAGGATTCTGCGGTCCGCAGCGTTACGACAGACAGCCGTTCGCCGTGGAGCGACGGCAGTACACTTTTCGTGGCTCTGCGCACGGAACAGCGCGACGGACATGATTTCGTGGCGCAGATGTACTCGCGCGGGGTGCGGGCGTTTCTCGTGGAGAGGTATCCCGATTTGACGCTCTACCCCGAGGCCGGTTTCGTGGTGGCGGGCGATACGCTCTCGGCACTGCAAGCCCTCGCGGCTTTTCACCGCAGTGCTTTCAAAGGGACCCTTGCCGCAGTTACCGGCAGCAGCGGCAAAACGGTGGTCAAGGAGTGGATTGCGCAGACAGCGCCGGACGGCGTGAAACTTTTCCGCAGCCCGGGCAGCTACAACTCGCAAATCGGGGTTCCGCTGTCGGTGCTCATGATTGAGGGCGACGAGCAGGTCGCCGTCATCGAGGCGGGAATCTCGCACAAGGGCGAAATGGAAGCTCTTGCTCGGATTCTTCGTCCGGACATAGGAATATTTACTACAATCGGTGCGGCGCATCAGGAGAACTTCGACTCCTTGCAGGACAAGATAAGGGAGAAGGCCCGCCTGTTCGAGGGTTGCGGACGCATAATATACGACGGGGATTATCCGCAGGTGGGCGAGGTTCTCGCGCGGGAGTGTGCCGGAGCCGCGCTTACCGATTCTTCGTTCCTGAAAGAGGTGTACGATGCGATGCCCGACAGGGCCTCTGCACAGAATGCGGCGCAGGCCGTCTGTTTCTGGGACATGATAATGCCGAGTGCGCACGGACAGGTCATGGACCGCATTTCGAGCCTTAGGCCGGTCGCCATGAGAATGGAACTCAAAGAAGGGATAAACGATTCGGTCGTAGTGAACGACACGTACGATTCGGACCTCGGTTCGCTGGCCACTGCGCTGGACTTCCTTTCGCGGGTCGGCGCGGGACGCGGAAAGGTTCTCGTCCTTTCGGATATTCTGGAAAACGGCACCTCCGACGAACGGCTTTACGCCTCGGCGGCACGTATGGCGGCCGAAGCCGGTATCGAGCGTCTGATAGCCGTCGGAAAAGGAATAGGGGCGTGGACCGGAAAGTTCGCCTGCGAGGTGGAGCGCTACGATACGGCCGAGGAGTGCGTGCGCCATATAGTATCCGGACGGATAGCCTCGCGAGCCATATTGGTGAAGGGATGCGAGTGCGCTCCCGTATGCCATGCACTGGAAAAACGCAGCCATACCACCGTCTTGGAGGTGGATTTGGATGCCATGATACACAATTTGAAACTCTACCGCAGCCGTCTGAAACCCGAAACGCGCATTACGGCGATGGTCAAGGCGGCCAGTTACGGACACGGGACGTTCGAGATAGCCTCGACGCTGTGCCAGCAGGGTGTGGACTATCTTGCCGTGGCGTTCGCCGACGAGGGCGTCACGCTGCGCAGGGAGGGGATAACAGCGCCTGTTTTGGTGCTCAACGCCGACGAGGGCAGTTTCGAGGTCATGGTCCGGTACGATTTGGAGCCGGAGATATACAACTTCGCATCGCTGGCCGATTTCGTCGATGTGGTGCGCCGGTACGGCTGCAGCGCCTATCCGGTGCATATCAAGATAGACAGCGGCATGCACCGTCTGGGGTTCATGGAGCGGGATTTGCCGCAGCTTTGCCGCTATCTGAACGAAAATGCCGGATATGTTCGCGTAAGTACGATATTCTCGCATTTCGCCGTGGCCGATACGCCGCAGGAGGATGCCTATACGCTCTCTCAAATCGAGTACTTCCGGCGGATGTGCGATGCGCTCACGGACGCGCTCGGTTACAGGCCGCTGCGCCATATCGCGGCAACGAGCGGCATGGAACGCTTCCCGCAGGCGCAGGAGGACATGTGTCGTCTGGGCATAGGACTGTACGGAGTGGGATTGCCCGGGGTGCGGAAAATCGCTTCGCTCAAAACCCGCATCGTGCGCATAGCGCAGCTCGAAGCCGGCGATACTGTCGGTTACGGCCGTGCCGGAAAGATTACGCGCCCTTCGCGAATCGCCACCGTGCCGATAGGCTATGCGGACGGTCTGGACCGTCATCTGGGACAGGGTGCGTGGAGCATGCTGGTAAGGGACGGCAGGGCGCCTATCGTGGGGCGCATCTGTATGGACAGCTGCATGATAGATGTCACGGACATAGAGGGCGCGGCCGAAGGCGACACTGTGACGATATTCTCGGAGCGCAGCGGCAATACGGTCGAGGATATGGCTCGCGTGCTGGACACGATTCCATATGAAATCATGACGAGCGTATCCTCGCGCGTGAAAAGGGTGTATCTCAAAGAGTAGTAGTTATGACCGGTACGCTTTACATGATTCCGTGTCCGATAGCCGATACACCGCCATACGACGTGCTGCCGCAGGGCAATCGCGAGATAATCCGCTCGCTGGATTATTTCATTGTGGAGAACGTGCGTAGCGCAAGACGTTTCCTTTCCGCGGCCGGTATCGGCCGGAGCATCGACGAACTGCTTTTCGCCGAGCTTAACGAACATACTGCGGTGCAGGATGTCGAGCAGCTTCTGGGGCCGCTTTTGCAGGGACGCAGTGCCGGCGTTATTTCCGAGGCGGGAGTGCCCGGCGTCGCCGACCCGGGAGCGGCGGTCGTGGCGCTGGCTCATGACAAGGGCATAAGGGTGGTGCCTCTGGTGGGACCTTCGTCCATACTGCTCGCACTCATGGCATCGGGACAGAACGGGCAGTCGTTCGCTTTCGTAGGCTACCTGCCTGTCAAGCCGGCCGAGCGGGCTCGTGCACTGCGTGCGCTTGAAAAACGGGCGTTCTCCGAATGCCAGTCGCAGATTTTCATAGAGGCCCCGTACCGCAACGTAAAACTTATGGAGCAGATTCTTTCGGTCTGCTCGCCGCAAACCGTTCTTACGGTGGCTTCCGATATTACCTCCGCAGGCGAGTTCATACGCTCGTGCAGCATCGCTCGCTGGCGCAGCTGCCCGCTGCCGGACATCGGACGCAAGCCGACGATATTCATATTGGGAACCAGCAAAAAATAGTGTTGCGCCATGTATTACGACCATAAGCGAGCCGACGGCAAGAATCACCATTTCCACTACTTCGTGGCTGGACTGCTGCGCGAGCTCAGATTCAGACCTTACCTGCGCAGGGAGCTGCCGCGGCTGCTGGATTCCATAGAGCGCAGGCCCGATGCCGAGTATATACACGACAGGGCCGGCTACTATAATAAACTGCGGCAAAGGACGCCTCTCGGAGAGGACAGCGTGCGGGTGGGCGATTTTTCGCTCTCGAACGCCAAATCCATATACTATTTGGATACGTCGGAGTACCTGCGCTATTTCGACGGCGATTTGCGGTTCAATTATCTGTTCGGCGATATAGTTCATGTTCCGCCTCATCCGGCGATTCTCAAAAGCCGCCCAATCGAGGGCGACAACGCGGCTTCGGTGCTGCTCAATCTGGACAAGGTGCGCCACTTCACTTTTCTGAAAGACGAAAAGCCTTTCGCGGCCAAGGCCGATTGCGCCGTTTTCCGCGGACATATCTCGGGAAAGCCCCACAGGGTGGATTTCGTGAGGAAGTTTTTCGGCTCGCCGCTGTGCGATGTCGGCGTGATTAATCCGCGGCCGGAGTTTCCGCCACAGTGGTCCGAGAACAAATCAATCAGCCTCTGGCGGCATCTGGACTACAAGTTCGTGGTGACGCTTGAAGGAAATGACGTGGCGAGCAATTTGAAGTGGGTGATGTCTTCCAATTCGGTTGCCGTGATGCCGCGCCCGAAATACGAGACATGGTTTATGGAGGGACGTCTGATTCCCGAGCATCACTACATAGAAATCAGCGATGACTATTCGGATTTCGAGAGCAAGATACGTTACTATCTCGCGCATCCCGACCGTGCCGAAGCCATATCACGTAATGCGAATGAGTGGGTGCGGCAGTTTCTCGACCCCCAGCGCGAGAAGCTCATATCGCTCGCCGTTCTGAACCGTTATTTCGAGATGACTTATTGAATCGTATGAGCAAGTTCGGATTCTACATACGCTCCTTTCGTCTTCGGACGCTGCCCCTATCGGTTTCGGGAATCATTCTTGGCGGCATGCTTGCGGCCTCCGACGGAGGGTTCGATGCGGCCGTATTCGCTCTGGCGATTTCGACCACGCTGCTTTTGCAGATACTTTCCAACGTGGCCAACGAGTACGGCGATTATCTGCACGGCACCGATACCGAGCAGCGCAACGGCATGCGCTATTCGCTTGCCGAGGGCGGATTGTCGGAGTCGGATTTCAGGCGCATGATTGCAATTTTCGTAGTTCTCAGCTGTATTTCGGGTCTGGCTTTGCTGTGGACGGCCATGGACGTGCTTTTCTCGCCGGACGGACTGGCGATGATTGCCCTCGGTGCTGCGGCCGTGCTCGCTGCACTCGGCTACACGCTCGGCAAGCACCCTTACGGATATGTGGGACTCGGCGATTTGTTCGTGCTGCTGTTTTTCGGTTTCGCAAGCACGTGCGGCTCCTATTTCCTGTTGAGCGGACGAGTGGATGCGTCGGTGCTTCTGCCGGCGTCGGGCTGCGGGCTGCTGGCGGTAGGAGTGCTCAATGTCAATAACATACGCGACATGGAAACCGACAGGGCTACGCGCCGGACTGTTCCGATAATGCTGGGCGAGCGTCGGGCCAAAATTTATCATGCCGTTCTGATAGCCGGTGCCTTTGCGGCGTTTTCCGTCTACCGGCTCGTGCATGGTGTCGGGCCGCAGGGTTGGCTGTTCTGGATTCTGGCGCCGCTGTTCGCGGTGCACGTCTATCGGCTCGTGCGCGGTTCGGGCAGAGAGCTGGATGCGCGTTTGCCCGAGCTGTCGATTCTTACTCTCGCGCTGTGCATCTGTTACGGTGTGGCCGGATTGTTTTAGCGGGCCGCTTTCTGGTTGCGCCTTGCCGCCTTTTCAAGTCTTTTTGCCGTCATCAGTCGGGATTGGTACGAATTCTGCAACCGTATCCGGTAATAAAATCTGTTTGCTATGAGACGTAAATTGATGTACGGTGCGGTGCTGACCGCGATAGTCGCTTTGGGTGTAACGGCATGGGCTGCCAAAAGGCGCTCTTTGAGAAACATAGATACGTCTACCGAAGACCAGCTCAATTTGGAGCGTTTCATGGGGCTTTGGTACGAAATCGCCCGCATGGACCACTCCTTCGAGCGCGGCATGTCGCATGTTACGGCTACCTATTCGCTCATGGGCGACGGCAGCGTCGAGGTGTGCAACGAGGGTATAAAGGACGAAAAAATGCAGCGCAAGAAGAGCATCGGTCGAGCCGTGATGCCCGACAGCGACCGCCCGCGCCGCCTGAGAGTGTCGTTTTTCCCGTTGGTGTATTCGGATTACAACATTCTTAAAATAGACGACGACTATACTTGCGCCCTAATCGGCAGCAAGACGTCGGACTACCTCTGGATTCTCAGCCGCACGCCCGAAATACCCACTTCGGTTTACACAGAGATGCTTGTCGAGGCTGCAAAACGCGGCTACGACGTGGATAAGCTGATGCTCGTAAACCAGCATTAGGCGGAGACCAAGCACGGAATGCCGAGAGCCTCGACGCGCTCCGCAATCCGCCTCATGCGCTCTTCGGGAACCTTGCAGAGTCCGGAGGCGGGCGTGTCGCGGTCTATCGTATAAATCATCACTTTCGAGGGTGCTATTCGCTCGATTGCCGACAGCCATGCCGCCACCTCCTCTTCGGTGGTTCCACTCTCCCGTAAGAAACATCGTCTGGACGATGAGCCGTCCGTCGAATTTCCGCATGTTCTCCACGACGCGCTCCACGGTGTAGCCGGCCTGTTGCGGCTGATTCATGGCCCGCACCGTCTCGTCGAATGCGGAGTCGAGTTTGAGTATGTTGTTGTCCACCCGTTTCAGCGCTCTCACCACATCGGGGCGGTGCAGCATCGTGGCGTTGCTCAGAACGGAGACTCTGGCGTCGGGAGCCAAGCGGTCGCGCAGCTTTATGG
>ERZ857629.3364-NODE-3364-length-13570-cov-10.230781_pt1 | contig 13570 bp, 13 predicted proteins | sample MGYA00519700_ERZ857629 | MGnify/ENA primary metagenome ERZ857629 (study PRJEB31778, sample SAMEA3449351) | human gut metagenome | biome: human gut; feature: human-associated habitat; material: faeces | place: United Kingdom | collected 2010/2012 ... | reverse complement strand
CGCTGCCCTCGCGCGACCAGTTCGTGCGCGCCTGGCGCATTCTCGAGCGCGAGGTAGGCCCGCAGGGCGTCAGCGAGCCGATGCTGCCGCTGCTGCGGCGGCTGAGCGCCGAGATGGTCGGCGCAGAGACGTTTCTGCGCATGGCGATGTGCCTGCACGTCTTTGCCGAGCGGGGACTTGTGACCATCGCGCGCGACGGGGCGCTGCTCACGCTCCGCCTGACCGCGGACGGCAAAAAGGTGGAGCTGGACGCAAGCCCCTATCTGTCCGCGCTGCACGGCTTTCTTTCGTAAAGGAGGCGATCGCTATGACGCCACAGGAACAGAACAGGACGGTCCCTGCACAGGAGCCGCGCCAGGTCGTTGAGACCGGCGAGCAGGCGCAGCTCGTGATGGGTCAGTACGCGCGTCTGGTCAAGACCATCCGCGACTACAACCCCGGCGCGGATCTTCCCCAGATCGATAAGGCGTTTTACTATGCCGACGCGCACCACAACGGCCAGCTGCGCAAGGACGGCTCCCCCTTCATCACCCATCCGCTGGCCGTGGCGCAGATCATCGCCGAGGAACTGCGGCTGGATTCGGAGTCCATCGAGGCCGCCCTCCTGCACGACTGCATCGAGGACACCGACGCGACCTATGACGAGATCGCCAAGGAGTTCACGCCCGCCGTCGCCGACCTTGTTGAAGGCGTCTCCAAGCTCACGCGCGTAAAGTACGCGAGCAAGGAGGAGGAGCAGATGGAGAATCTGCGCAAGATGCTCATGGCCATGGCCAAGGACATCCGCGTCATCCTCATCAAGCTCGCCGACCGCACGCACAATATGCGCACCATGGAATACCAGACGGCGGAAAAGCAGCGGCAGAAGTCGCTTGAAACGATGGAGATCTACGCCCCCATCGCCCACCGCCTCGGTATGCAGAAGATCAAGTGGGAGCTCGAGGATCTCTCGCTCAAATACCTCGATCCCGTCGGCTATAACGAGATCACCCGCTCGCTCGAGGCCAAGCACGCGGAATACGAGTCCTTCATGGAGCGCGTGCAGGGCCAGATCGAGACCAGGCTGCAGGAGCTGCACATCCCCTATCAGCGCGTCTACGGGCGCATGAAGCACCCCTACAGCATCTACCGCAAGATGTACGCCCAGAGCAAGACGATGGACGAGGTGCTCGACCTGTTCGCTTTCCGCGTCATCGTCGACACCGTGGCCGACTGCTACAATGTGCTCGGCATCATCCACGACCTCTACCGCCCCGTGCTCGGCCGCTTCAAAGATTATATCGGCACGCCGAAGCCGAACATGTACCAGTCGCTCCACACCACCGTCATCGGCGCGGACGGCATCCCATTTGAGGTGCAGATCCGCACGCAGGAGATGCATGAGATCGCCGAATACGGCGTGGCGGCGCACTGGAAATACAAGCAGGGCATCTCCGGCAGCGCGAACGAGCACAACTACGAATGGGTGCGCCGCCTTCTTGAAAATCAGGAGAACACCGACGCCGAGGAGTTCGTCCACACGCTCAAGGTCGATATGTTCGCCGACGAGGTATTCGTCTTCTCCCCGCGCGGCGACGTGACGAATCTCCCCGCCGGCGCGACGCCCATCGACTTCGCCTATTCCATCCACTCCGCCATCGGCAACCGCATGACGGGCGCAAAGGTCAACGGCCGCATCGCGCCGCTGGACTATCAGCTCAAAAACGGCGACGTGGTGGAGATCCTGACCTCCAAGAGCGCGCACGGCCCCAGCCGCGACTGGCTGAAGATCGCCCAGTCGAGCGAAGCGCGCAGCAAGATCCGTCAGTGGTTCAAAAAAGAGCGCCGCGAGGAGAACATCATCAACGGCCGGCTGTCGTTCGAGGCCGAGCTCAAGCACCTCGGCATCCCGATGAACGAGGTGCTCGGCACCGACATCGAGGCGACGCTGCTCAAGAAGACCTCGTTCGGCTCGATGGACGAGATGTACGCCGCCATCGGCTACGGCGGCTTCTCGGCGCAGAAGGCGGTCAACCGCATCCACGAGGAGATCGTGAAGCTGGAAAAGCAGCACCAGGCCGAGCGCGCCGCCACCGTGCCCGTGGACAACACGGGCGCAACGCGCCCCGCCGTGCCCAAGCGCGTCAAGAGCGAACAGGGCATCGTGGTCGAGGGGCTGTCGAACTGCCTTGTCAAATTCTCCAAGTGCTGCACGCCCGTGCCGGGCGACGCCATCATCGGCTATATCACGCGCGGCTACGGCGTGTCCGTCCACCGCTGCGACTGTCCCAACGCCGCGCCCGAGCGGCGCAAGCCCGAGGAATACGGCCGCTGGATCCGCGTCAGCTGGGGCGAGGACGTGAAGGAGTCCTACCAGACCGCGCTCGACATCTACGCCAAGGACCGGCTCAACCTCGTGCTGGATATTTCCGCCGTGCTGTCGAGCACGCAGACGCGCGTCGCCTCGCTCAACGCCACAACGACGTCCGACGGCTTCGCGGTCATCCATCTGAGCATTTACGTTTCCGACGCCGAGCATCTCGGCGCGGTCATGCGCCGCATCCACCAGATCAGCGGCGTGATGAAGGTCGACCGCCCCGCGGGATAATCGCTTTCCCCGCATTGTGGGGACGGAAGTCAAAGGAGGTATTCTCTTTCTCGGAAAGAGGTACTCCCTTGTCCGCGCGTCGCGCGGAGGGAGATGCAGCGCGAAGCGCTGCTGCATTTCACACCCCCCATTTTCTTTCCCGAGAAAGGCTCGATTGGCAGTTTGTCGCTCGAAGAGGTGCGGTGCCTCTGGAGTGGAAATGCCTGCGTGGCGGCATCGCTTTGCTCGCCGCCATAGATATTGCTAATACGACTTGGTATACTTCTATTATCCGCTCCCGCTCTGCTCATCTCGCAGGAGTGCGGAGTGGTTGCCGTCTGCCTCATTCGGCAAGTAGTCTGCCGCTGGGGAAACGTCACTCGCGCCTCACGGCAGTAAGGCGCGGTTGAGAGTGGTAACGAGCAGCAGGGATTCATGGCGAAGCCATGTACACCGCACTCGATTGCGCAGCGCGTGCAGTTATTCAAGCCGCAAACTCACAATGTCGGGGGGACGAGGGGTCCTCCCCTCGTCCTTCTCCGGGGGATACAAAGGGGGTATTCTCTTCGAGAAGAGAATACCCCCTTTGACTTGGCAGCAGCGCTTCGCGCTGCACTGTAAGCCCGCGCGAAGCGCGGAGAACCTACCACCTTTGGGGAAACAAAAAGGAGAAAAATATGCGAGCAGTATTGACAAAGGTAAAGCACGCCTCCGTCACGATCGACGGGGCGGTCAAGGGCAGGATCGGAAAGGGCTTTCTCATCCTGCTGGGCGTCGCGCCCGACGATACGGAGGAAAAGTGCCGCAAGCTGGCGGATAAGCTCTGCTCGCTGCGCATTTTCGACGACGAGAACGACAAGATCAACCTCTCGCTCGACGACGTGGGCGGAGAGCTTCTCATCATCTCGCAGTTCACGCTCTACGGCAACTGCCGCAAGGGCAGAAGACCTGAATTCTTAAGCGCGGCGCGGCCCGAGGTCGCCATCCCGATGTATGAAAAGTTCGTGGCCATCTGCCGCGAAAAGGGCTACCATGTGGAGACCGGCGAATTCGGCGCCTACATGGAGGTCGAATCGCTCAACGACGGGCCGTTCACGCTGATCGTCGATTCCGCCGATCTGGACGCGCCCAAAAAGCAGTGACAGGAAAGGAGTCCTTGCCATGAAAGTCATCACCACCATTGTCGGCGCCTTGCAGACCAACTGCTACCTGCTCGTCGACGAGGAGACGAAGCTCGCCGCGCTCATCGACCCGGGCGACGAGGCCGAACGGCTCCTCGCGCTCATCAAAGACGAGGGCGTGACGCTCAAGTACATCCTGCTGACGCACGGCCACCGCGACCATACGCTGGCCGCACCCGCGGTCAAGGCCGCGCTGCCGGAGGCCGAGGTCTATATCGGCCGCGGCGACGAGCACTCCACCGGCATCTACCACTATCCCATGGCCGACCACATCCCTGACCTCAAATTCTACGGCGAGGGCGACACGCTGACGCTCGGCTCGCTCACGATCCGTGTGCTGGCCACCCCGGGCCATACGCTTGGCGGCGTGACGCTGCTCGTGGGCGGCGCGATGTTCGCCGGCGACACGCTCTTTGCCGGCTCCATGGGCCGCACCGACCTCCCCGGCGGCAATGACGCGCAGATGTTTTCCTCGCTGCGCAGGCTCGGCCAGCTCGAGGACGACTACACGGTCTATCCCGGCCACATGGGCGCGACGACGCTCGCGCGCGAGAAGGCGCACAACCCCTATCTCCGTCAGGCGATGCGGTAAAAAGGACGCGCTTACATGAAAGTAGAACTCATTGGGCATGATGAAAAATATGCCGTGGAGCAGAGCCTGCTCACGCTCTTTCCCGACGAAAGGCCGGTCTACGGGCCGGTCGATCCCGCCGCGGACCCCTGCTGGGCGCGCATTACGCTCACCGAGGAGGACGGGCGCGTGCAGGTGACGACGGAACTGGGACAGGACGGCAAAATGGCCGCCCACAGCTACGACTATCCCCTCTCCGGCACGGACTATGAGAAGGAGGGGCAGCGCCGTCATGCCGTCGGCATCAGCTTTTTCGGCGCGGCGAAGGATCTGCTCGGCATCTCTCCCGCATGGGGGAGCCTGACGGGCGTGCGGCCGGCCAAGGTCGCGCTCGCGCTCATCCGCGAGGGCGGCAAAGCCCGCGCCGAGAAGGAATTGCAGACGCTTTACTGCGTGCAGCCCCAGCGCGCCCGCCTTGCCATCGAGGCCGCGGACGCGGGCATCCGCGCCGCAGCGGAGCTGGAGCCGAACGACATCTCGCTCTATGTCGGCATCCCCTTCTGCCCGACGCGCTGCGCCTATTGCAGCTTCGTCGCGCAGAGCGTGGAGAAGTCGTTCGCGCTGGTCGAGCCGTATCTCGAAGCGCTTTTCAACGAGATCGCCGCGGCGGGACAGCTCGTGCGCGAGCTGGGATTGAACGTCAAATCCTTCTACATGGGCGGCGGCACGCCGACCACGCTGACCGCCGGCCAGATGGACCGGCTGCTCACGAAGCTCGAGCAGAATTTTGATTTTAACGGCCTTGCCGAGCTGACGATCGAGGCTGGACGCCCCGATACGATCGACGAAGAAAAGCTGCGCGTGCTGCGCGCGCACAACACCACGCGCGTTTCCATCAACCCCCAGACGATGGAGGACAACGTCCTCGCCGCCATCGGACGGCGGCACACGGCGGACGACATCCGCCGCGCAATGGACGAGGTGCGCGCGGCGGGCTTCCCGCACGTCAACATGGATCTCATCGCGGGGCTTCCGGAGGATACGCCCGAGGGCTTTGCGAGAAGTCTCGACGAGGTCATCTCGATGGGCGCGGACAATATCACGGTGCACACACTCTCGCTCAAGAAGGGCAGCCGCATCACGCTCGAGGGCAGCCGTATCCCCGGCGCGGAGGAGGTCGCGCAAATGCTGGACTATGCCGACCCCGCGCTGCGTAAGCATGGTTTCGCCCCCTATTATCTCTACCGCCAGAAATACATGTCCGGCAGCTTTGAAAATGTCGGCTGGACAAAGCCCGGCGGCACGGGGCTCTACAACATCTACATCATGGAGGAGCTGCATTCCATCCTTTCGCTGGGCGCGGGCGGCTCGACCAAGATGGTCGGCGGCGGGCTCATCCGCCGCGCCTTCAACGCAAAATATCCGAGAGAATACATCGACCGGCCGGAAAAGCGCCGCGCGAACCTGATGGAGTTCGCCCGCTTCTACGCCGAACAGGGAGAATGACGATGAACAAAACCGATCTCTTTACCGCCGACATGGTCAGGCCGCACTTCACGTTCGCAGACTATCAGGAAAGCGCGGACTATCTGCGCGTGCAGCTCGCGGGCTTTGCGCCCGAGGCGCTGCTGGTGCTCGGCAGCGGGCTGGGCTTTCTTGGCGAACAGGTCGAATCGCCCGTCTATGTGCGCTACGGCGACATTCCGCACTTCCACGCCTCCACCGCGCCGGGCCACGAGGGCCGCTTCGTCTTCGGCACGCTTCGCGGCAGGCGCGTTGCGGTCATGCAGGGCCGGATGCACTGCTACGAGGGCTACACGATGGAGGACGCGGCCTACGCCGTGCGCGTCATCCGGCTGCTCGGCGCAAAGACGATGATCGTGACGAACGCCGCGGGCGCGGTGAACACGGAGTATTCCGCCGGCGACCTCATGCTCATCTCCGACCACATCAAGCTCTTTGACTTCGGCCCGCTCTGGGGCCCGAACATCGAAGAATTCGGCACGCGCTTCCCCGATATGTCCAATGTCTACACGCCGCGCCTGCGCGCGCTGGCAAAGGAGGTCGCGCAGGCGCAAGGACTCGCGCTGCGCGAGGGCGTTTATATGTACTTCCCCGGCCCGCAGTTTGAAACGCCCGCCGAGGTGCGCGCTGCGCGCGTTCTAGGCGCGGACGCCGTCGGCATGTCCACCGCGCCGGAGGCCATCGCCGCCGCGCACTGCGGCTATGAGATCCTCGGCGTGACGCTGTGCGCCAACATGGCCGCGGGCGTGCTCGCCCAGCCGCTTTGCGGCGAGGAGGTCAACGAGATGGCGGAGCAGTCCGCCCCGCGCTTCTCGGCGCTGATCCTCGGCTGTCTCGAGCGGCTGTAAAGCCGCGCGGGCGCTGAAATTTTCTGACAAAAAGGTCGTATTTTCCTATGGCTACGGAAAAAAAGCAATCCTTCCTTGGCGGCGCGGCGGTGCTGGCATTCGGCATCGTGGCGGTCAAGATCATCGGCGCGGTATTCAAGATCCCGCTGCGCAACATTCTCGGCGAGGGCGGCAGCGCGGACTTCTCCAACGCCTACAACATCTATGCGACGATGCTGACCATCTCGACGGCCGGTCTTCCCGTGGCGCTCTCCAAGCTCGTGAGCGAATCCTACGCGCGCGGACGCACGCGGCAGGCGCGGCGCACGTTCCACATCTCGCTGCTCGTGTTCCTCGCGCTGGGGCTTTTGTCCTTCGCGCTGATGTGGTGGGGCAACGAGTTCCTCGCGGGGCTTCTGAACAATCCTCGCGCGGCCTACGGCATCCGCACGCTCGCGCCCGCGGTGGTGTGCGTGGGGTGCCTGTCGGCCTTCCGCGGCTACGCCCAGGGGCGGCAGTATATGACGCCCACGGCCGTCTCGCAGATCTTAGAGGCGCTGTGCAAGCTCATCTTCGGCCTTGCGCTGTCCATGTGGCTTTTGAAGATCGGCCAGCCGGACTATATCGCCGCGGCGGGCGCCATCGGCGGCGTGACCATCGGCACGATCCTCTCGCTCGTCTACATGGCGCTCGACTATCTGCGCCACCGTCCGGAGGTGCAAAGCGGCGAGCGCTGCGCCTCGGGCCGCGCGATCCTGCGCCGTCTGCTGGCGCTGGCCATCCCCATCACGATCGCGTCCTCGATGGTCTCCGTCATCACGCTGATCGACACCTCGCTCGTGCAGGGACGGCTGCAAAGCGCGCTGCAATACACGCTCGATGAAACGCGCGCGCTCTACGGCAACTACTCCGCCTGCATGGATCTCTACAACCTGCCTTCCTCGCTGATGGTCGCGCTCACGGCCTCGGTCATCCCCGCCGTTTCCGCCGCCATCACGCAGCGCAACACGCGGCAGACCGCGCGCATCGTGCGCTCGTCGTTCCGCGTGACGGCGCTGCTCGCCTTCCCGATGGGCCTTGGCCTGTGGGCGCTCAGCGGCCCGATCTTCCGCCTGTTCTATCCGCGCTACGACGGCGCGCTCGGCGGGCAGCTCCTCTCCACGCTCGGCATTGCGAGCATCTTCGTCTGCCTGATGCTCATTACGAACTCCATTCTGCAGTCCTACGGGCGCGTGAACATCCCCATCGTCACAATGCTCATCGGCGGCGTGGTGAAGATCGCGCTGAACTACAACCTTGTGGCCGTGCCGTCCATCAACATCCACGGCGCGCCCATCGGCACGCTCGTGTGCTTCGCGCTCACGGCCGTTCTGAACCTGATCGCGGTCGCGCGCATCACGGACTTCCGGCTCAACTACCCCGGCTATTTCCTGCGCCCGCTGCTCGCCTCCCTTGCCATGGCCCTCACCGCGCGCGGCGTGTACGCGCTCTGCGCGCGCTTCCTGCTCACGGAGGAGAGCAGCCGGATGCTGCTGCTCGCGTGCGTGGGAGCGGCCATTCTGGCAGCCGTCGTCGTATACGGCGCGCTCGTGCTGGCGCTGCGCTGCATCCGGCGCGAGGATCTGGAGCTGCTGCCCAAGGGCGACAAGCTCGCGCGGCTGCTGCATGTGCGCTGAAACCCTTGAAAAATCAGGGAAAAACGCAGAAACTCCTTGCATTGAGAGGCAAACTATGGTAAATTATCCTAAGAAAGAGGTCTATACCTACGAGGATCTCGTTCAAATTTTGCGTATCCTGCGCGCGCCGGACGGCTGCCCGTGGGACCGCGTGCAGACGCACGAGAGCAACCGCCGCAATTTTCTTGAGGAGGCCTACGAGGCCGCCGAGGCTTTCGATCTCGACGATCCGGAGCTGATGAAGGAGGAGCTGGGCGATATGCTCATGCAGGTCCTCTTCAACATCCACATCGAGGAGGACGCCGGCCGCTTCACGACCGACGACGTGACCGACCACATCGTGCGCAAGCTCATCTTCCGCCATCCGCACATCTTCGGCTCCGTGCAGGCGGACACCGACGAGCAGGTGCTCGTCAACTGGGACAGGCTCAAGCGCGCGGAAAAGGGCCAGCGCACCACAGCCGAGGCGATGGATTCCGTCGCCCGCTCGCTCCCCGCCCTCTGGCGGGCGGACAAGCTGCAAAGCAAGGCCGCGAAGGCGGGCTTTGAATTTGCCGACGTAAACGGCGCGCTGGACAAGCTCGACGAGGAAACGCGCGAGCTGCGTCAGGCCGTGGAGAACGGCACGAATTTTGAAGAAGAGCTGGGCGACGTGCTTTTTGCCGCCGTGAAGGTCGGCCGCTTCTGCGGCGTCGATCCCGAGGCGGCGCTGACGAAGACCTGCGAGAAATTCATCGCCCGCTTCCGCAAGGTGGAGGAGGCGGTCGATGCGCGCGGCGAGGATATGTCCTCTCTCCCGCTCGAAGAGTTGACGGCGCTGTGGAACGCCGCCAAGCACCACGAATGATCAAAGGCGCGACGCGCCTTTTGCTCAGATATCCCGGGGCTTTGTCCCCGGAAACTTTATCAGGAGGAACAACCAATGAATAAGACCGAACTCATTGCTGCCGTTGCAGAAAAGGCAAACATTTCCAAGAAGGAGTCCGAGGTCGTTATCAACGCCGCGCTCGACACCATCATCGACACCCTCAAGAACGACGAAAAGGTTCAGCTCGTCGGCTTCGGCTCTTTTGAGACCAAGCACCGCGCCGAGCGCACCGGCCGCAACCCCAAGACCAAGGAGAGCATCACCATCGCCGCCTCCAAGGTCCCGACCTTCAAGGCCGGCAAGGCGTTCAAGGACGCTGTTGCGGAATAATCGGACATTCAACAATAAAAGCGGCGGCGCGATGCGCCGCCGCTTTTTCCAAGGGAGAACGATCATGCGGCTGGATAAATACCTTAAGGTCTCGCGCCTGATCAAGCGGCGCACCGTGGCCAACGAGGCCTGCGACGGCGGGCGCGTCACGGTCAACGGCAAGGTCGCCCGCGCGTCATACGACGTGAAGGTCGGCGACGTGATCGCGCTGCACTTCGGCGAGCGCGTGCTCGCCGTGGAGGTGCTGGACGTCTCCGAGACCGCGGGAAAGAGCGAGGCGTCGCTCCTCTACCGCGAGGTCGCGGCAAACTGAAAAAAAGCGGGCAGGGATCGCGACCCCGCCCGCTTTTTTGTATGTACTTACACTTACAGCATCACGCGGATCAGCGCCAGCAGCTCGGCAAGGCCGAGCACCGCCATGGCAGCGATGCCGCCAAGCCCCGGCTTCTTCACGCGCACCGGCGCGATGTACAGCACGCCGAGGACAAACGCGCCCGCGGCGTAGACCGCCGGACAGTCGAGCGCGCAGTAGAGCGCCAGCAGATAAAAAAGCGGCATCACGAACGCGCTGGCCGTCACCGGTACGCCGAGGTAACAGTGGCGCAGCTCATTCGTCGTGTCCTGCCGCTCCTCCTCCAGCACGTTGAAGTAAGCCAGACGGATGAGCGCGCAGAGCACGAAAAAAGACATCGTGGCAAGGAACCACACACCCTCGCAGCCCGTCGACCAGCCGATGGCGGCAGGCAGCACGCCGAAGCACACGAGATCGTTGAGCGAGTCGATCTGGATGCCAAAGCGCTTCTCCGTCTCGGTGCGGTCCTTCTTCGTGCGGGCGACGCGGCCGTCAAAGGCGTCCAGCAGGCCGGAGAGCATCAGGCAGAGCATGGCCGGCAGCGGTCTGTCCTGCGCGGCGGCGTAGATCCCGCCAAGCCCCAGCAGCAGCGAAAGGTATGTCAGCACGACGGTATAGTCGTAAACTCCGATCATAAGAAACATCCATTCGTCATTTTGATATCCGCCATTATAGCAAATCAGGCGGCGCTTTGCAAGAAAACAGGGTTAAGACTCCGTCAAGTTTGCGCCCGTGCGCGCCCGCCCGATCACGCGCGCAAAGCGCGACTCGTCGTAGATGACCGGCACGGGATAGACGGGGTTTGCCTCCGCGGCCGCCCAGGCGGCCATGCGCGCCACATCCTCCGTGCGGATGAAGTCAAAGCGGTCCGGAATGCCCATGCGCGCATTCATCGCGCGGATCGCCGCGACAAACGCCCGTGCGCGCGCTTCCTCCGTATCGCCCTCCAGCCCCACGAGCGAGGCAAGGCGCGCAAGGCGCGGCCATGCCGCCGCGCCGTAATCCTCCAGCACGATGGGCAGCAGCACGGCGTTGGCAAGGCCGTGCGCCGTGCCGTAAAGCCCTCCCAGCGTGTGGGCGATGGCGTGGACGTTGCCCACGCTCGCGCGCGTGAACGCCGCGCCCGCGTCGAACGAGGCCTCCAGCATCGCCATGCGGTCAGGCAGCGACGCGCCGTTGCGGTACGCGCGCTCCAGATGAGCAAAGATCGAAACGACGGCGCGCTCGGCGCGCTCCCTCGTTTCCTTTGTATTGTAAAATCGGCTCAAATATGCCTCGACCGCGTGCGTCAGCGCATCCATGCCGGTCTCCGCCGTGATGTGCGGCGGCAGCCCCAGCGTCAGCGTCGGGTCGAGCACGGCATAGCGCGGGATGAGGCAGAGATCGGAGATCGCGTACTTGTGGTGATCCGCGTCCGTCACCACGGCGGCGATCGTCGTTTCCGAGCCGGTGCCGGCGGTCGTCGGCACGGCGATGAGCAGCGGGATGCGGCGGCGCACCTTCAGAAGCCCGCCGAGCTGAGCCACCGTTTTCTCCGGCCGCGCGATGCGCGCCGCCGCGGCCTTGGCTGCGTCCATCGGCGAGCCGCCGCCGATGACGAGGAAGCAGTCGCAGCGGTCGAAACGGTACTGCGCGGCGATCCTTTCCACCGTTGCGACCGAGGGGTTCGGCTCCACCGCCGAAAAAACGGAAAGCAGGATGTCCTGCGCATCCAGCGCCTCCTGAAGCCTCCTGAAGCGCTCGTCCGCGCACTGGCGGCGGCTGGCGACGACCATGGGGCGGCGCACGCCGTTCTCCTTCAGAAGCGCCGGCACGCGCTGAAGGCTCTCCGCGCCGGAGAGCACCTCCGGCTGCCGCCACGGCAGCACCCGCGCGCCGAGGGCAAAGCAGCATTGGAACGCGCGGCAGAAAAGCGGACAAAGAGACATATCGGCCCCACCTTTTTCGGATAGATGCGGGTAGTATATCACAAAGGAGCGCGCAAAAAAAGGGCGAAACTCTCGTTTCGCCCTTTTGCCGTTTTCGATATCAGTCGGCGTCCTCGGTCTCGATGATGCCGTAGCCGCCATTGTTGCGGCGGTAGACGACCGAGATCGCGTCGCCGTCGTCCGTGTTGCGGAAGACAAAGAAGCTGTGGCCCAGCAGATTCATCTGCAGAATGGCCTCCTCCGCGCTCATGGGCTTGACGGTGAAGCGCTTGGTGCGCACGATGTCGAACTCGCCCTCCTCGTGCACCTCGAACTCCTCGGGCAGCTCGGGGACGACAGATTCCGCGCGCAGGTTCTTGGCAAGGCGGGTCTTGTTCTTGCGGATCTTGCGCTCGATCTGGGCGGCGGCCTCGTCGATCGCGCCGCGCATATCGCCGTCAGCATCCTCACACACAGCACGGAACAGCGTCCCGTTGGCACCGCGGAGCATGATCTCAACGATGCAGCGGTTCTTTTTCTCCACGGAGAAGGTCACGGAGGCCTCTGGCTCTTCCTTGAAGAACTTTTCCAGCTTGCCGATCTTCTTTTCCGCGTAGGCCTTGACAGAATCGTTCAGGGAGATCTTCTTGCAGGTGTAAGTGAATTTCATAGTGATGGCTCCTTTCGTTGGTGAGGAAGCGAAAAGGAAGCCGGTCCCGACTCCCTCTTCACTTTTATCAAGTGTAGCACAGATGCCAAAAAATTTCAAATGAACTTAGTGTTAAGAATGCGTATTTGTGCATTTTGACAAATATGATCCGTTCGGCACGCTTCGACCGCTTTCGACAAGATCCGACAAAAGTTCCCATTGACGTTTGTGGACAGGTCCTGTATCATAAGCATCGGAAGCTTTCCAATATCCCACCCGTTTGAGCCGCTGGCGCCGCGCGCCGGCGGCCCCTTTTTATCTCCGCGCAGCAAAAAAGCGCCCTTGCAGGGCGCTTTGAGGCAATGGCATATTTTCAGTTGCTCACGTCGTAAAACGTCTTCTCCCCCGGGGTCACATAGCCGAGCTGATCGCGCGCCAGCTCCTGCAGAAACTCAGGATCGTCGGCCTTTTCCAGCGCCGAGGAAAGCGCGTCGTTCTCCTGCCGCGCCGCGTCCAGCTTTGCCTGCAGCTCCTGCTGCGCGGTCTCGGCCTCGTCGATCTGCGCGCGGATGTGGACCAGCTCCACGCCCAGCAGCCCCAGCAGCACGAAGATCACCAGCACCGTGAGAAGGCTCGCGCGCTTTTTCTCCTTTTTCGCCTGCTCCGCCATGCCGCTTCCCCTCCCTTTTCGCATTCGCGCGCACGCTCCGCCGCGCGGAGCGTTCATACATCTTTATTATAAGGCGGTTGCGGGAAAAAAGAAAGTACCTTTTGCAAAGTTTGTTTAGTTTACCATAAAGTTTTTTCAGCGCGCGGAACGGCGCCGCCGCGAGCGCGAGCAGCGCAAAGAGAACGTCCGCCCAGAACTCCCACAGCGGGCGCAGAAGCGGGGCAAAAAGCGCAAAGTAGGCGATCGCGCCCGCGAGCGCGGAGAACAGCATGAAAAGCCGCAGCTCGCCCCCGCCGACGCGCAGCGCAAAGAGGAACGACAGCGCTGCCAGCAGCAGACAGTACAGCGCGTCGAGCACGGCGGTGAGCGCGTTCGACGTCCGCCGCCGCAGGCGGATCGCGCGCAGCAGGTCGTAGAGCAGCGCCAGCGCCGCGCCCAGCAGGAGCGAG
>ERZ857629.3362-NODE-3362-length-13580-cov-3.003623_pt1 | contig 13580 bp, 10 predicted proteins | sample MGYA00519700_ERZ857629 | MGnify/ENA primary metagenome ERZ857629 (study PRJEB31778, sample SAMEA3449351) | human gut metagenome | biome: human gut; feature: human-associated habitat; material: faeces | place: United Kingdom | collected 2010/2012 ... | reverse complement strand
ACTATTCCGTGCTTTCGGTGCCAATATGGATATCTTTATGGGAAGCATCCTGGCCGGAGAAAATGCCGAAGCTCCCTCTCCTTTCGACTTCGCCCTGGGTGGCGGTGGCATGGATGCCTCCTGTCCGCTCGGAGCCAACGGCACGGTCCTGAAAGAAGGTACGGCTATCATGGTCGATATGGCCGGGAACTATACATCTTATATGACAGACATGACCCGCGTATTCTCTGTCGGCAAACTGACCGAAGAAGCCTACCGTGCCCACCAGGTAGCCCTGACAATACAACATGAAATCGAAAACACAGCCCGTCCGGGTGTCGTTTGTTCGGAACTGTATACTATTGCTGCCGGCATTGCCGAAAAAGAGGGGCTGGCAGCCAACTTCATGGGAACCAAGCAACAGGCCAAATTCGTAGGACACGGCATAGGTATCCAAATCAACGAACTTCCGGTACTGACGCCCCGCTCCAAAGAAGAACTGCAACCGAATATGGTATTTGCCCTCGAACCCAAATTCGTTATTCCGGGCGTGGGAGCCGTCGGCATTGAAAACAGTTTCCTGGTGACAGAAACAGGATTGGAAAAACTGACACTTTTCGAAGAAGAGATCATTCAATTACATTAATTTATAAACATACAAGCACATGAAAAAGACGATTACTTTTCTGCTTCTACTGGCAATCATCATCATGCCGGCAAAAGCTGCGGATGTAGAAAACGTAAAACCGGTCAAGAATGTTATTCTTCTGATACCGGACGGAACTTCACTGGCTACCGTTTCTATGGCACGCTGGTTGCAATGGTACACAAACCCCGACAAACCCAACCTGAACCTGGACCCGTATCTGTGCGGAACCGTGCGTACCCACTCTTCAAATGCCCCTATCGGAGATTCCGCTCCGACAACTTCCTGCTATATGACCGGCTATCCGAGCCGTACCGGTTATGTTTCCACTTATCCGGAACACGACGGAGACAATGATATCTACCCGACCGACCCCGAACGCGCTTTCCAGCCGCTTACCACCGTTTTGGAAGCTGCTAAGATGACACAGGGCAAATCGACCGGTCTTGTTTTCACCTGCGAATTTCCGCATGCAACACCGGCAGACTGCTCTGCCCACAGCTACAACCGCGGTAAATATGAATGGATTGCTCCGCAGATGGCTCACAACGACCTGAATGTTGTAATCGGTGGTGGCGCATCTCTTCTTCCGGAAGAAAGCGAAGCTTATCTGAAAGGTAACGGATATGGTGTGTTTAAAAACGACATCAGCGGTATGCGTAACTACAGCGGTAACAATATGTGGGCTTTATTCGGTGACCGCGAAATGGCTTACGACATCGACCGCGACCCGGCCCAGCAACCGGACCTGGAAGAAATGACACGTATCGCCATCAAGAAACTGTCTAAAAACCCGGAAGGTTTCTTCCTGATGGTAGAAGGCAGTAAAGTAGACTGGGCCGCCCATGCAAACGACCCTGTCGGTATGGCAACAGATATGCTGGCTTACGACCGTGCCTGTGGTGCTGCACTTGAATTTGCCCGTCAGAACGGAGAAACAGCCGTTATCATGGTTCCCGACCACGGAAACAGCGGTATCAGCATCGGCCGTTATTCTTGCGGAGGTTATGATAAACTTACAAAAGATCAACTGTTCCACCAATTCTCTCTTTATAAACTGACGGCAGAAGGTTTCGCCAAGAAAGTAAACAGTGAACCCAACTCCGAAGTACAGAACATCTTCCGCGAATATGCCGGTTTCGAACTGAGCCCGGAAGAACTGGACGCATTGAACCATTGCAAAGACTACAAGAACAGCCCGATTCCTGAAAGCGAACGTACCACCGAAGGGAAAGGCTCCCTCTACAGCGGTTCGCTGACCTCTTTCATGTCTAAGCTGCTTACATCAAAAACCTGTTTCGGATTTACAACCGGCGGACACACCGGTGAAGACGTTTTCCTGGCAGCTTACCACCCGGACAAAGCCAGCCTTCCCATCGGTATGCACACCAACATCGAACTGAACGCATATCTGTGCGCCTTGTTCGGCATGGACCGTGACAAACTGGACGAACTGACAGAAGAGAACTTCGCTCCTCACACAGAGGTCTTTGAAGACTATAAATGTGAGATTATTCCGGCAAAAGACGAGAAAGGCTCTCCCTCTCTGGTCGTGAAAAATAAAAAGAAACAAATCAACATCACCCCGTTCAGCAATATCGTCACAATCGGTAAAAAAGGACAGGAAGAAGTCCGGCTCAACTCGGTTGTAGTTTATGTAGATAAGAACAATACATTCTACCTTCCGACGAAGCTGGCAGAATATCTGAAATAAATACAAGCGGAGGCTATTCAGTCTCCGCTTTTTTTATACTTTTGCAAGAAAGACAGATTATACACAAAATGAAAAGTAAAAGTTTAGTTTCTATCGATCAATGTTCCAAAGAGGACATTCTTCGTATTCTGGATAACGCCAGGAAGTTTGAGGAAAATCCGAACCGAAAGCTACTGGAAGGCAAAGTGGCTGCCACCCTGTTTTTTGAACCCTCTACACGCACGCGATTAAGCTTCGAAACAGCTGTCAACCGCCTGGGCGGACGAGTGATCGGATTCCAGGATGCTTCTACCACCAGTTCTTCCAAAGGGGAAACGCTGAAAGATACCATCCTGATGGTCAGCAATTATGTCGACCTGATCATTATGAGACATCATCTGGAAGGCGCTGCCCGTTATGCATCCGAAGTAACGGACATACCTATCATCAATGCGGGCGACGGTGCCAATCAGCATCCCTCGCAGACTATGCTCGATTTATACTCCATTCAGAAGACACAGGGAAAACTGACCGACCTGAACATTACCATGGTGGGCGACCTGAAATACGGACGGACAGTGCATTCGCTGATTGTCGGCATGTCACATTTTAATCCAACTTTTCATTTCGTGGCTCCGGACGAACTTCGCATGCCGGACGAATACAAGAATTTCTGCGACGAGCACGGCATCAAATATTACGAACATACGACATTCGATGAAGATGTTATCAACCAGTCCGATATTCTTTACATGACCCGCGTACAGCGCGAACGCTTTACCGACCTGGAAGAATATGAACGGGTAAAGAATGTGTATATCCTGCGTAATAAGATGTTCGAAGGAAGCCGTGAAAACCTTCGTATCCTTCATCCCCTGCCCCGCGTAAACGAAATTGCTTACGATGTGGATGATAATCCGAAAGCCTACTACATCCAGCAGGCACGCAACGGATTGTTCGCCCGTCAGGCAATTATTTGTGAAGTTCTTAATTTATCAATTGAAGATTAATCAGTCATGTCAGTAGAAAAGAAAAGAGAATTGCAGGTTGCCGCTCTGGAGAACGGAACTGCTATCGACCATATCCCCCCCAGCCAATTATTTAAAGTGGCCAAATTGTTGGGACTTGAAAATATGGATAACACAATCACGATCGGAAACAATTTCCAAAGTAAAAAAATGGGATGCAAAGGCGTGATTAAAATATCCAACAAGTTTTTTGAAGAAGACGAAATCAACCGTATCGCCCTGATTGCTCCCAAAGTAATCCTGAACATTATCCGTGATTATGAAGTTGTGGAAAAGAAAACAGTTACATTGCCGGACGAACTGGTTGGATTGGTTAAATGCAACAATCCGAAATGTATCACCAATAACGAACCGATGCCGAGCCGTTTCGAAGTAATAGACAAAGAAAAGGGAACAATCAAATGTCGTTATTGTGAACGTAAAATCAATAAGGAAGATATTATTATTAAATAAGTTTTTATGAAGCAAGACTGGAAGCCCGGTACCATGATTTATCCTTTACCCGCCGTAATGGTTAGTTGTGGCAGCGAACCTTCAGAATACAATATTATAACGGTGGCGTGGGTCGGTACAATCTGTACCAATCCACCCATGTGTTATATATCCGTACGTCCCGAACGTCACTCCTATCCCATACTGAAAAAGAATATGGAGTTCGTCATCAACCTGACAACACGCGAACTGGCCTATGCAACCGACTGGTGCGGTGTCAATTCAGGTAAAGGGCACCATAAGTTTGAAGAAATGGGACTGACACCGGGTAAAGCCACGTTAGTAAACTGTCCCACTATCGAAGAAGCACCTCTTTGCATTGAATGCCGGGTCAAGGAAGTGATTGCTTTAGGCAGCCACGATATGTTCATAGCCGATGTCCTGAATGTTCAGGCAGATGATAAATACCTGGACCCGCAAACGGGAGCATTCGATATGCAACGGGCCGACCTGCTGGCTTATTCACATGGGAAATATTATGGATTAGGTGAATTTGTAGGTAAATTCGGCTGGTCGGTAAAAAAGAAAAAATAAACGTATGAAAAAGATACTTCTTCTATTGCCTGTGTTTTTTCTCTGTATATCAGCCAACGCGCAGAAATTTATACAGATTGAGGACAAAGCGTTTAACTTCGGAGCAAAGGTAGGTGTCAACTCTACGTTTCCAATCGTTAATTCGCTTACAATAGATGATGTCAAAGCGGAAAATATCCGCCTGCAATATAAGGTAGGCTATCAGGCTTCTGTCTTTTGCAGAATCAATATCGACCGTTTCTTTATCCAGCCGGACCTGTCGTGGTATCACACGAAAGGAGACATTCTTTTCTCCATGCCACAAAATACCGAGTCCAACTTAGCCGATAGCAATACACCGGAAACAGACCTGCTTCAATTAAAAACCACCTCACTCGAAATGCCAGTTATGATTGGCTATTACCTTGTCAAGGAAGGACCTTATGCCCTCAGTATGATGGTAGGCCCTAAAGTGAAGTATAATTATAAGGTACGCTATACGACACATTTCTCTGAGGTCACGAATGAATACATCAACGACAGCACTCCGTTTGAGTTGGGTATTGCCACAGGGTTGGGTGTCAGCATCTGGAGGCTCTTTTTCGAATTCACCTATGAATTCGGACTCAACAAAGTCGAATCCGATTTCAAAGACAAATCCTCACAAAACCCGATTGAAAGAAACATCTCGATCGACAAACGGACTAATATGATGAGTTTCTCACTCGGTTTCCTGTTCTGACCTATACTATTTTCCACAGATATCTTTGAAAGGACACCAGGCACAGGCTTTTTCCGTTGTTGTCTGTGTAAACGGTGTTTCACGTCCGAATATCTCATCCAGACAACGGCGCAATTCTCCTTCAAACGCTTCGGAATATGCCGAAAAATCTGTTACCGGTTCCGTTTTCGTCCGTTCAATGCGTCTGCTGACTGAGGCGTCGAACGAGTCGGAGAAAAGCGTACGCATATAATAGATTCCCGGCTGAATCGTCTTTCCTGCGGGAGCGGCTCCAAGCATCCACGAATACATGAAAACCTGCATTACGGCTTTGGCACGGTCTTTATCTTCCTTATCGAACAAACTTTCGACCGAAGTGAAAACAGATGTTCCGCTCCCACTCTTATAGTCGATAATACGAATCGCATCACGCACCTCGTCAATACGGTCGATAAAACCTTTCAGCTGAATCTCTGTCCGGTTGTCACCCAACGTAAACAGACGGTTAATCTTCCGTTCCGATTCAATATATCGGAAAGGCGTCAGTTTACTGTCACGTTCCAGTATCTTCTCCACATATTTCCGAATCATCTCACCTATCAGAAAATTCTGCCCCGTCAGAGGACGTACGACGTCCGACATAAAGAAAATTTCTGCAAATGCCCGGGCAATGGCACCCGTCAGGACAGGCGTATCTTTCTTAATTGCTTTCAGCAGGTCGGCTGTCACTATTTTTCCACAGAGAGGCATATAGAGTTCTTCCATTACCTTATGCAGGATGCTACCGAACACGTTACTTTCAATCGTTTCGCTAACCTCTTCTTCCTCCTGTATACCTTCGACTACCGAAAAATAGAATTTCAACGGACAGTCCAGATACGTATTGACGGCACTGGCGGAAATAGCCCGGCTTCCCCCTTTGTGGAAAGCATTCAAGCGCTGCATCACTTCGTCCGTCTTCTTTACCTGCAAAGCCGGAGTCTTGGCAGACGATACATTATATACGACCAGTTTGTTTTGCAACGGCACTTCGTAGTGATAATGCAATTGATGGACAAAACGGCTGACTTCGCCAGTCTGTAAACCGTTACTGCGGGTATCATAGAGTAAACTGACATGGCTCGCCCTATATATTAAACGGTAAAAATGGTAGGCCCAGACACTGTCCTGATGTTCATAGGTCGGTAAACCGAATCCTCTTCGCAGATTATACGGGATAAATGAGTTTGCCGCCTTACGCAACGGGAAAATCCCTTCATTCATGGAAAGGATAATCAGTCGGTCGAAATCCAGTGCACGGGTTTCAAGTACTCCCATAATTTGCAAACCGGACAACGGTTCTCCCCGGAAAGGAATGGTAATCGTATCGGTTACCCGCTTAAGCAGACGGAAATAGGTATCTATCTTCATTTCTATTCCGGCATCCTGCATAATTTCTTTCATCCGGTTGACAGTTGTAAAATAATGGAAGATAAATTCCTGCTCGAGGTCATTGGTACGTTGCGTGGCATCCTCTTCTTCTTCGCCGGATGACAAAGCGTGCATCACCTTGTTCAGCTCCTGCAAGACATTAATGAGGTAATCGGAAAATGTATTCACATCAGTCACCGGAAGAAAGAGGACCGACAACAAATCAGTCTTTCCCAAATCGGCGGCAGAAATATATATCCGGTTATTTTCCGCAATATCTTTCACCAGGGCATTCACTATTTCCGGGCAGGTCGAACTGATATACCGGTGATTCAATATTGGTAATACATCCCGGAAATAAAAGACCGGTTGCCGGTCTACATAACGCACGTTTTTCTGTAACGCAAGAATATATTCCATCAACGAAGCGACAGGCGTACCCGCCAACGGGTATCCCATCGTCACATTAATCCGGCGAATCTGTTCAGGAATTGCGTTCAGCACCGGAATAAGCAAATGTTCATCGGGCAGAATGATAGCTGTACGCAATGCTTCCTCGGGTGACATCTCATCCTCCTTGCATAGTTCATTTAATAAAGTATAAACCTGTTTCGCCTGGCCGATACCGGACGGAATACCGATGACTTCAATTTCCGTATCTACTTTCTCTTCGGCAGGAAGCGGATATTGAGAAGGGAAGTTTTTGAGATTGCGCTCAACAAAATAAGAGGCTTTGTTGTTCAGGTCGGTCACCTTGTCAGAAGCATAATCCCAATAGAAATCGGCAATGCCCCGTTTCTGCAACTGAATCAGAAAACGTTCCTCAGCCACAGACAAAGCATTTAGTCCGACAAAGACAACCTTCGTATAAGGCAGGTCACAACAGTTGTTCTGCTCCATCTGTTCGACTACTTCTCGAAATATCATTCCTTCATAGCCTCTTCCTTCTGCGGCTAATGCGTCACGCAAGTCATTATATAATGTATACAGGATTTTCCACACGGCAAGAAACTCTTCCTGATTCGGAGAATCTCCTTTCGGATAAAACGATGACCAGAAAGTACGGATAGCGGCAATCTGCTCTGCATCCAGAAAGCTGAAATCATTTTCTATCTCCCGCAAGTCCGTTACATTGGTAAACAGCATGCGGGCATCGGCCATGTATTTATCGACATCATCGAAATCGTTCAATAACATTTCTCCCCAGTACAGAAACTCGTCGAAAGTTTCTGTCGAACCGCTATGCCGGACATAAATATCATACAGCATAAACAGCATATTGATTCTGTCGGCCGTCTGCTTACCGCTCAACTGCACAAACAAGTCGTTGATGGTCAAGATTGTCGGGGAGAAAAGCGGTTTGTCAGCTACTTCCGAAAGATATTTCTGAAAGAACAATCCCGTTCGGCGGTTAGGGAAAACAAAGGCCAGCCTGCTGACCTCCGCTCCGTATTGCTGATAAAATAAAGAGGCTATCTGTTGTAAAAATGGTGTCATTTGCTTCGTTGTTGTTGTTATGTTATCGATGTAATGCCTTCAACTTTTGTAGAAGAAGCCTACTTTCACCGTTTAACCGAGGTTTACTCTCAAAATACTCTCGATCCTTTCCTGTTCGTCTGCCGTGAAATTCGTATTGCGCAGCGCTTTCAGGTTGTCGAGCAGTTGCTCTACCGAACTGGCACCTATCAACACACTGGTTACGCGATCGTCTTTCAATAGCCAGGCCAGTGCCATTTCAGCAAGGGTCTGTCCACGTTCGGTAGCCAAATCGTTCAGAAGGCGAATCTTATTTATCTTATCATCCGTCACCTGTTCCCGTTTCAAATGGCCGGTCGACTTAGCGGCTCTTGAATTTTCAGGTATTCCATGCAGATATTTATTGGTAAGCATTCCCTGTGCCAAAGGAGAAAAAGCAATCATGCCGACACCTTTTTCTTCAAGCAAAGGCAGCAAATCCGGCTCCGTCCACCGATCGAACATAGAATAACGCGCCTGATGGATCAAGCAAGGAACGCGATGTTCTTTCAATACAGCCAACGCCTTTTCCGTCTGTTCCGCGTTATAATTTGAGATACCTACATACAGCGCTTTCCCCTGGCGAACGATATCTGCCAAAGCCCCCATCGTCTCTTCTATCGGTGTTTCCGGATCAGGACGATGGGAATAGAAGATGTCCACATACTCCAATCCCATCCGTTTCAGACTTTGGTCAAGACTTGCCATCAGATACTTACGGCTTCCCCAGTTTCCGTACGGCCCCGGCCACATATCATAACCGGCCTTTGTCGAAATAAGAAGTTCGTCACGGTAAGCTCCCAAGCCTTTTTTCAGAATCCGGCCGAAATTCTCTTCTGCCGAACCATAGACCGGGCCGTAATTATTTGCCAGGTCAAAATGAGTAATGCCATTATCGAAAGCCGTATAAGCTATCTTTATAAAATTATTGAAGACATCCACACTTCCGAAGTTATGCCATAACCCTAAAGAAATGGCCGGTAACAAAATACCGCTACGTCCGCAACGGCGATACGTCATGCCGGCATATCTGTTTTCATCTGCTGTATATATACTTTCCATGGTTTATTTTTATTTCCTACAAATGTAAGTAAAATCACCATAAAATAATCATCTTCTTTGCTTCCGTTGCCTCCTTTGAATTATTAGTGCTTATCGCAGCCCTGTAAATATAAACTCCGGGACGGACATGGCTTCCTGAATTATTTCTCAAATCCCAATCTATCACATAATCTTTGAATAATTCGGACGAACCAGTCTCCTCATGTTTCCAATGCAGCCGGCCTGCAATGTCGTAGACCATGATACCGACTTTCATCTGAGATTCGGGACGGTTGTGTGTAAGATGGAATTCAACATTACCTTTTGCCGGTGTCGGAGTTGCGACAATATTGGTGATGAAAGGTTTCAAGCTCTCATCTACTTCGAACCGGAACGTGTAAGTTGTTGGATTTCCCATGACATCCCAAACTTTAAAGACAGCCTCATGCATTCCCGCACTTAATTGCGGAATACCGAATCTCACTTCACCTTCTCCTTTCCGGCCAAATATATTGTCATAGTAAGAATTCAGATTATAGCTGGTAAAAGGTTTATTGTCTATCATAAGCATCACATCATGCCCGACACCGCCTTCTGTTATATCCACTCCCGTCTGATCCCACAACCGGGCATAGAAAAACGGAGTTGTATTTACTTTGTCACCACTCACAAATGTCGAATCGTTCAAATAAAGTTTTACTATTTCAGGACCTTCGTGATCGTCCAAAGGATCATCAGAAGTACCTTGTACCTTATAATTCGTAAAGTTACCTTTTGCTTCTATTTTCTGCTCGCTATCCGAAGCATACAGAATCATCTTTCCGGCCTTACCGGAATAAGAAATATTGCCCGGGACATAAAAAGAGAAACTGAATTTGCCATTCTGAACCTGGGTTGAGCCCTTATAAACAAGGTTTTTATAATCCATATATTTAAAAGCAGTATCATTCCTGAAGTTATTCCGTGTCGTAATTTCGATTTTACTATCCATCACTTTCACTTCCAGCTTTCCGTTGAAATTATCAATTATCGAATTATCCGGAGCTAATATCTCTCCCTCTACAGTCACTTCATCATAAGCTCTGAAATTAGTTGAATTCTGAACCGCATCTTTTCCATTAATCGTATTAATACGTATTTTATGGGAAGGCAAAGCCAACTTTAAAGCAGGATCACCAATAAAGGTAAAATTCAGGTTTTTCGATCTTAATGATTTATTATCAGCCTTAACACTTCTGACCACATCGCCCAAAGCCGGATACATACTTTGATCGAATAACTTCTCTAGGAAACTATTATTTATTCTATCATTCTCAGAACCGTAAGCCACTCGAACAGTTGTATACAATGCTATCCCCCCACTTTTTTCATTTAGAAAAATGCTCTCTCCTGCCGACGTTGCCAGTGCATCAAAACGACAAAAATCACAGGTAGCCGTAATCCATAATGGTAATTTGGGATAGGAGAATTTATCTATCATCGGTAGTGTAAGAACATTCTCATCAGACCACGAAGTCGTGTTTCCATGCCCTGTATAATTAATCAGCATCAATCCCTCTCTTAACTTCTTATTCATTTCGTCTGTTACGACCGAATATGAATTTGAACTAGAATAGTCTTTGGCATAATTATCAAAAAACAATCGACTTGCCAGAACATCCGGTGCTTTCTCTTCAACCGTTTGAGCTGCTCCATTTGCATATTTCATATGATCATTCGCTTGTTTTTTTACTTTATCCGCATTACTTCCATCATCTGCCACAAAACAAGTTTCATTTTTCCAAATGCCCAGTTCTTCATTATTCATATAACGAATAACCTTATTGACCATCTTCCGGGCATCCGAAACCGAACGGATAGGGAAACGGCCTATCCCTATATCCACCGGACACGATTCTACACTTTTCCCATTAGAAGCATCATCCAGAAAACCAAAATAATCATCTGTCACATAAGATTTTTCATCCAATGAATTTTCTGACTGAAAGGTAAGCAGGAAATTCTCTCTCTCCTTATCACTCATCTTACTCCATGATTCCGTAACAAAGCGGTTATCGTAAGCACCATCTCCGAAAAGCAACAAGTATTTCGGACGATCCTCTTTTGATGCCGCTTTATCATACAACATCTTCATAAACCTTCTATAGGCTGTTGCGTCGGGAGTTCCACTTGAAAATTCATTATATATTTCTTCCGGTGTTACCACTTCCACACGTAAACCATCTTGTGTTTCATGTGCTTCTTTCAATCTCTCCGCTTCTTTTCGTAAAGTAGACGGAGAGATAATAATCATATCTTTATTCGACCAGCCATGAAGGTTCCTGCACTCAACCGCTACTGACAGGGACAGGAAAATCCGTACGATCAGTCCTTATCAAAACAAATTCTCTTAATGAATTACTTTCCGGAATAGTAAAAGACATGGTAGAGCCAGTCAGTTCTGTTTCTATAATTTTACAGTTTGCAGGGTCTGTTATATCCATAACCATACAGGCTGAATTAGCGCCTTCTATTACAAACCGGGATATATGATTCCGGGATTTAAATGAACGGAAAAATGTATATGGTTCATTGTAAGTCTTCAATTGACGTTTGACATTCAAACGGATATAATCGACATAGCCATCGGTACTGGGTTGCTGTGATTTCTTATACTCCAGCTTAACACTTAAATGATCCCCTGCCTTATATTCATATTTTTGGGCTAATTCCATATCCTTGCCTTTTGTGTATGTCCCACTTTGAAGGGAAGTGTTTCCATTATACAGCTTATTTCCTGCAAAAGATAACGTAATTTCACCTTGTGCCTCTGATGTTGTAGTGAGTGGTACAAATTTGCAATCTACATAAATTTCACCTTCGACTATCCCTAATGTCTCCGGATTTCCAAAGTCATTGAAAGTCTGGGTAGACTGCGATAACTTCTCAAACAATCTCCTTCCCGATAAATTAATAGAAACCAACTCTTTTTCATGCAGCAAATAGTCATCAAAAGTTTCTATTCTCTCACTGGTAGTTCTATCATATTTAATCTGCTCCGGGACTTTAACCTCCGCCCCGTCTGTCAGAAAATAATATCCATACACAGAGTAAGGATTATTGGTATGCGTAAAATTTTCATTTCTTATCTGAGCTTCCCATTTCGTCGTTCCCCGCCCATAAAAAAGGATATAATCATCCTTTCTCAGCACCGGGACAGCAGGCAGATCATCCACATAAGGTTTTGTGAAATCTTCTTCCAAAGGCCAGCCACCATATCCATAGACAGCAACTTTCGAAGGATCGTCAAATCCCATCTTCTTCAATTCAGAAGAAGTAAGTTTGTAGATTCCATCCTGCTCTATCTGTATTTTCACCCAGTTTCCTTTGCTCAATACAGAGTTGTCCGTATACCGTTCACCGGCCTTTACCGAGAGCGAAAAACAGAGGCAAAGCAAAACTGCGATACCACTTATCAGAAATGATCTTGTTTCGTGTAGTTCCATATTTTCAACTATTCAATGATCTTTTAACGCTTTCTGTTTTGTTTTATTATAAAAGAGCGGGAGAATCAAATAATAAGTTCATTAACTTTGCTGAAACGGAAAATAACATAAACAAATAAATCTGATGAAGAAAACAGTATCGAATAATTCGCTCACCATTCAGGTGTCGCCACATGGAGCCGAACTAAGCAGCATTGTTGCCAACGCAACCGGTAAAGAATATTTATGGCAGGCCGATCCTACCTTCTGGAAACGCCATTCGCCGGTACTTTTCCCTATCGTAGGTAGTTTATGGAACAACGAGTATCGCCATAACGGAAAGACTTACAAGTTATCACAACACGGTTTTGCACGGGATCAGGAATTTAAACTGATAAAAGAGACTGATACGGAATTGCGGTTTCAACTACAGGATAATGAGGATACATTACAATTATATCCTTTTCCCTTTTGTCTGGAGATAGGATACAAACTGGCCGGAAACCAGATAGAAGTCTTATGGACAGTGAAAAATACCGGAAACGAGGAACTGCATTTCCAGATTGGAGCGCATCCGGCTTTTTATTATCCTGATTATGATAAAGACAGCAGTTCAAGAGGCTTCTTTGCCTTCGACCGGCATGAGGGACTTTCCTACAAACTCATTCAGGAAAAAGGTTGTATCGGAGACAAGGAATATCCGCTTTCACTTGACAAAGAAGGATTATTACCATTGGATATACATACTTTCGATAAGGATGCATTAGTACTTGAAAACAGCCAAGTAAAGCGGGTGGATTTACTGAAACAGGATGGCGGCTCTTATCTGACGGTATATTTCACAGCGCCTGTTGTCGGCCTTTGGTCGCCTCCCTCAAAGAACGCACCCTTCGTATGTATCGAACCCTGGTATGGCCGTTGCGACCGTGTTAATTACACCGGGGAATATAAAGACAGAAACTGGATGCAACATTTACAGCCGGGAGAGACGTTTGATGCGTCCTATATTATAGAGATACATGGATAGAAAATATTGAACCGGCCAGGTTCAATATGATGGTGTCGTTGGTAGGGGCGG
>ERZ857629.3361-NODE-3361-length-13581-cov-3.331584_pt1 | contig 13581 bp, 13 predicted proteins | sample MGYA00519700_ERZ857629 | MGnify/ENA primary metagenome ERZ857629 (study PRJEB31778, sample SAMEA3449351) | human gut metagenome | biome: human gut; feature: human-associated habitat; material: faeces | place: United Kingdom | collected 2010/2012 ... | reverse complement strand
CACAAAGATATAAGATAAACGCCCCGCCATAATAAATCGTATTCGTCACAACCGATTCAAACAACATATAGTTGGTTTTACCAAGCCCGTAAAACGTTGAATCGAACACGTTTTGGAAAGCGTAAACCATATAAAATCCGAGTAACACCATAACGAGTTCAAACAGTTTATCTACGTCGCTAAAATTCAATACGTTTGCCATAAACGGTTTCCAAAGCGGAATGGTAATACACCACAAAACGCAAATCGCCAACGTGATAACGAAATATCCAATCGAATTGTTTTTAACAGCGTTTTCGTCCGTTGCCGTTTCACGTTTGATAAGTTCGCCAAGTTGCAATACGGGGAGCAATAACCAACCCCAAATAAAGTTGTTCGCCACCCAATACGTTCCCTGCTCGCCTACCATATTTACCATACGCACAATCATAAGCATATAGGCAATATTTCTAACGAACGATTCCAAACCCGATATTCCGCCGACTTTGGCAAAATCTTTCATCCAACCGAAAGAAAGCTTTGCCTTTTGGAAGAGTCCAATCCCTTCTTTTCTTAATAAGATAATCGCCGTTGCGACAAGTAAAACGTTGACGATGATATTCGAGAACGCAATACCGTTTACGCCAAGATTTAACGACACGGGCAAGGTGGAAACCATAAACGTATCGACAAGCAAACACAAAACGAGTTTTACCGTCGTAAGCGCGTAAACGTACTTTTCTTTGCCGAGCGTTACCATACCAACCATAATAAAGTTGAACGCAAGTGAGAAAATACTTGCCACGCTTTCAATTCTTATGTAGGTTGCCGAAGCGTCGATAATTGCCTTATCCGTTGTCATTAAAGAAAGTAGCGGTTTTGCAAGCACTATTATGACAACGGAAAGCACCGTGTATGCGCCAACGGATACAAGCAAGCCCGTCCGCATACGGTTTGCAAACTTTTTTTTATCCGTTAAAACCTTTCCGATAAAGAAGAATAACGGCAAAACGATTGCTTCGCTCAAAATTTCGTATAAAAGATTTACCCACGATAACTGCCCTGCAATCGAAAACGAATATTCGCCAGGGAGTTGTCCTAAAAAGAACACCCGAACCGTTGTATAAATCGTCGGCACCAACCCAAGTACCAATAATGCCAAAAACAGTTTATAATTGATTTTACTTAATGATTTTTTAACTTTTGTAAGCATTTTACAACCTTAATCCATTTCATCAAAGACAGTTAAACCCAAAGGATTTTCTATCATTTCTATTTCGTCATAAACAGGCTTTTCAAAATACTTAACATAGTTCCATTGCGCTTCATCGTACTTCTCACCATAAACACAATCGCAGTATTCTTTAAAAAATTCGGCACACCCATCTAGTAGTTCAATCACTAATTCTTTTGAAAACTTTAAGTACGACATAGCCATATGTCCTTGCTTAAATTCATTTTCAACTAAAACTTCTGGATAATTCGCTTTTAAATTTTTATAGGTTGACATACTGTTATGCTTAATAAAATGCCAGATCAAATATAATTTATCATGATATTTATGATGTTCAAAATCCCTAGCTGTCCCCGTTGCACCTGCAAAATCATACAATGCATTTCTATTAAAATTCTTAACGTCTTTCCCATTTCGAGCCAAAACATATACCGTTATAGCTTCAACCCTTGACGCCATATAATGAAAAATTTGAGCATAAAGATTACACAAAGTCATAAACTTTTTCTGTCTATATTCATTTTCACGCATCATATTTTCCCAATTTGCCCAAGCGTTAGCTCCATTCGGTCCAGATATACCACACATAAAATTATGATAATCACATACATCAACTTTTGTTGGTTTCTCTACTCGTTCAACGGCTTCATCGATTAATATGACAAATTCTTCTCTCCAATACCTTTTAACTTCTTCTATTTCGCGAACAAAAATATTACAGTTATAATCATAGTAATCGTATTTGGCGGGAATAAAATAATGTGTCTGTCTTTTATTAATTACATCTAGCTGTTCTTTAGTCAATCTTTGTGCTTTCTTACTAAACCGAACAGGATCTATTTTTATTATATTATGTCCATTCTTATCTTTTCCACATAAAAACAAACCATAATATCTTGTATCATCCATCTTATAACTTTCTTCTAATTTACGATACAGATCCAAATTATTTTTTGTCACATTTCTTTTCTTCATAACCACTCCTAAAAAGAAAAAAGACACTCTCCGTAGAAAGTGTCTTCCGCCTAATTGATTATTAAGCTTAATACATAAGACACTCGCCACGCTCACCTTTTATTATCGAAATAATAAAACAATTTTAGGCAGATATTCAGCATTACCATCCGAACAACTCTTATGCATTACTATTTTAGCACATAAGCAACCGCCTTGTCAATATAATAGCATACCCGTCTGCAAATCACAATGTACTGTCAGTACAAAAATTAAAGACACCCTATATTGCAAGGATGTCTTCGATTTGAACTTTGAAAAGCTTTGCTAAATTAAACAAATTTTCCGTACTAGGCATTTTAGTGCCGTTTTCCCAATCATAAATCACTCTCGGTGAAGCCAATTGAAGATAATCCGCAACGTCTTCCCTTGTATATTTAGATTGCTCGATTAGAAAATAGATATTTTCGCCCGTCTTTCTCTTGTTCAGTTGTACTTTGTAATCCATTGTTTGACCTCCATATAATGAAAATCTCCACCTATGGATAAATGAATTACAATATTATTATAATGGTTTTACTAAAATATTACAATCACTTTTAGTTGCTTTCTTCAAAAAAAGTTTTAAGTATTTATTTGTCTTTACTTATCTATCAACGCTAAAATTTCGTCGGCGTTGGTATCGGGTTTTACTTTTGGCATAACTGCTTTTATAACGCCCCGCTCGTCAATCAAGAACGTCGTTCTCACAACGCCCATACTCACTTTGCCGTACAACTTTTTCTCTTGCCAAACGCCATACGCTTGAATTGCCGAAAGTTCGGTATCCGAGAGCAAAACAAACGGCAAATTGTACTTAGCCGCAAATTTCAAATGCGAGTTCACGCTATCCTTACTAATACCAATAACCACCGCGTTTTTATTTTCGATTTCCTTATTTTTAAGCGCAAAGGCACACGCTTGTCTCGTACAACCAGGCGTATTGTCCTTCGGGTAAAAATACAAAACCACTTTCTTGCCGAGAAAATCGGACAACGAAACCATATTCCCGTTTTTATCGGGCAACGTAAACTGAGGCGCTTTCATTCCAACTTCTAACATTATTTTAACCCTCTTTTTTCATTATTTCGTAGGCTTTTTTGATAAACTCAACTTTCGTTATACCCTTTTCAGTCAAAAACGCGTTGATTTCTTCAAACAACTCTCTTGGAACCATCGTTTGAAAGTTAGCGCTCTTTTCTTTACGTAATTCTTTATTTTTTTCTTCGTATTTACGCCTTGCAACTCTTCTTGACGTATCTTCTTTACGTGTAACCATAATTGCCCTACCTCTTACGAAATTTTATGTTTCAAGTATAGCACAATCCCATAAAATAATCAATCGTTTTGTCGTATATATACGTGCATCTGTAAAAATTAAGGCACACGACTAATCGTATGAATCTTAAATCATAAACACATTGTCATATACACAGATAAATACGCGCATTTAGCATATAAAAAAGAAAAAAACAAGTGGTTTCGCCATAATGCGCCGATTTCCCTAAATTGTTTCTCGCTAAATCGTGCATTTATTAAAACATACCGTTCGCCTTAATAAGTTTTCTTTCATTTATATATCTTGGTGCCATTTTGGCACTACATTGCGTAAAAAATTAGGGCATACGATTCTACTCGTATACCCTAATTTCTATGCCATTATTCTAATGATTAAGTCTTTCCATTATTTAGGATATAATCCACCCACCGTATAATCCATTTTAGATCGTTATGTCCTAATTTCACTGAATTGTTTCAACTCTATAGTTGTGTTATTTTGTTCCACTTTACTTTGTCGCAACAAACGACTAAAAAGAAAACTTTTGTTTTATTTTTTTACAAATCAACAACTTATCCTTATTTCATATAAGCACCGCAACAACTTCCTTCATAATAAAATCACTTTGATTTTAGCACAGTAAATATGACAATTTTCGTCATATTTATAAAAGTTTTAATTATTATTTTTCCCTAACGCGCCATAAAGCCATCGGGTGCGCGGAGATACGTTCTACAATATCTTTATCTTCAAATAAAAGTTCGGGGCGATAATTCTTATTAGCGAACTCTTTAACAAATTCTTTTTCGTTATCGCTAAACACAAGCAATTCTTGCAAATATTCTTTTATCGAAACAATTACCGCGTCTTTTTTGAAACGGTCGTTTTTGTTAAGCATAGGTTTTAATTGCCTGTTAATATCTCTGTCCGTAACTCCATCTAAAATATCAAGCGAAATGTCGCAAATACTTGCATCGCCACCGATACAGTTATAGAATATGGTACATTTTTTAAGCATTTCTTTATCTTCAATAATACTATTTTCAATCAGACCATAAACGTCGTAAACGTCTCTTGGTTTACAACGACCGATTAAAGCCGCAAGTTTGCTTCCGTATAATTCACAGGCACTTAAAATCTTTACGCATATATCGCTTTCGGCAACGGGAGTTTTAATAGGTTTGTCGCAGAGCGGAAGAACATGCTTTCTATCAAGATAGTTTATTTCTATTTTTATATTGTCACGGTTGCCGGCGTTGTTTATATATTGAAAAACTGCGGAATCTAACGCAAAATACCTTTTACTTTGCGGCGAAAGCGAATAATTCTTTTGAAATAACGCCATTTGCAGGAAGTTCCACAACTCTTCCTTATCTTTTTCCATTTCTTCTTTCGTATCGCCGATATAGTCTAAATCTATGTCAACTGAAAGTCTTGGAAGTTCACGATAAAACAAATTTATAGCCGTTCCGCCTTTAAGAGCAAGCTTACCTTTCCATTTAGACGTGAACACAAACTCTAAAATATCCGCAAGGCGCATAACCTTTTCAACGTTATCTTTTATAAAATTCGTCTCTTTTGCTATTTTTACTACGTTTTTTTGCGATAGGTTTATCATATCAGTTCTCCGTATTTATAAGTTTTTCGGGATACATAAGTCCCCAATACTTATCCGTTTTTCTCGGCATCTTTTTGTTTTCGCTTATGTCTTCTAATTTTATAGAGCAATTTTGCTTACATATATCGAAGAAGTTTTGCGATAAAAGGTCTTTCTTCAATAAAGAAAGCAAAAAGCCTGCCTTTTTATAAACGAATTTCTTGTTATACTCTTTCAAATAGGATAATAATGCTTGCTCGTCAAGGTGCGTTATTCCGTTTAACGCCGTAACAAGTTCTTCAAGTCCACCCGCAAGGTCGATACGGTCAATACAATCAACTAACGTTCTTTCCAAATCGGTAACGACGATTTCCGCATTTTGTTCTAAACGCATTATTCCGCCTTTTGCGGTATATGAGAAAAATTTATATTCAAGCCCGTTATATTCAAACGGGATATTTCGTTTTTCGGTAAACACTTGCACCTCTGAAAACATTTGGTTGCCAAGTCCGTGAAATTCTAACGCAGAGTGATATGCCACACACGCATTTTCAAAAAGAGCCGACGCTATTTCAAAACGGCTCGCAAAAACATCTCCGGTTAAAGGATTAACCGTCGCATATAATCCGTTTTTTATTTTTGCTATACGCCCGACTTCAATTAACGATTTTAATTTCGCTTGCATGCTACGCACACTTGTAAAATTTTCTAAAATATCTTGTGTACGAAACAATGCGTGAGTTTGATAAAAATCTTCCATTTCTACATTTTTCCTTATATGGTTATACCTATTTTACATAATTTACGAATAAATGTCAACGCTTTTTATGCGGTTTAGGTATTTTTTATTAAATTTAATAAAATCTTGATTTTTCAATAGTCACATTATTTGTTTTTTGTCCAAAACAACATATAAATTTTAAGGCACACGGTATTACCCGCATGCCTTAACGCCTAAATCATAACTCTTACGGTCAAATCTTTCCACTGGTTTTGTCTGAGCATTTCGCCACGATTATTCCGAAAATCTTTCGCCGCGTCATAATTGATTGTAAATTCTACAACTTCTTTGTAGTCCTCGTCGCCCGCGTCATCACGCTTCGGATATAAATTAAGATACCACTTAAAATCAAGCGAAGTGTTCGGCACGATTTTTTTAATCATTGTATTCACCAAAGCAGAATGCCGTATCGGTTTCGTAAAATCCAGGTCTTCCACCGCCATGGAACGAAAAACGTCAATTGAAACAAGCGGCGTAGCTTTCCGTTCCTCTTCAAGCACCACTCGTTTTATATCGTCGATTTCTTTTTCGGCGATAAGCATTTCGCCGTTAATTTTTGCCTTTAACGACGAATATTCTTGCTTATCGATTTCTCCGTTAACGCGCATTTCGGTTAAATTTTCAAGTTTAATCCGAATTTTTCTGAGTTTTGCTTCCGCGTCGCGAAGTTCTCTTGCCTCCTTCGTTTCTTTCGTATACGAGTTCTCAAATTGATTATACGCTTTTTTAATTAAATCGTCGTTATTTAAATTCAATGCTTTTAACAACTCACGCAGCATTAAATCGAATTTCCAATCGGCTATCGTAACCATATCGCAATACTTGTCCGCATCGAGCCCGGCGTCTATTCTCGTCTGTTTACTTCCGTTATTTAAAACGTTGTAACATTTGTAGCCGTAAGTTAAACCCGTTTTATTTACGTGCCACCGATCCTTTCTCATACGATGCCCGCACCGACAGATCAGACGCTTTGCCCAGATATCTTCCGAAGTTCTCGTCCCCGTCCGTTCGAGTTTCCCCTCTTGCGTTTTCCTTAAGGTCAACTTGCTTTCTCTGAGAGCCTTGCATTTATCCCATACTTCTTCGGATATAATCGGAGTAAACCTGCCTTTTACGTAAAGATAAGTATCTTCGTCGCGGTTTATTATCGTCTTTTGATCCAAATGGTTATTCTTATGCGATTTATAATAACCTTGATATCCCTTATACGTTGCGTTATGTAAAATACGAGAAACTTTTGTCGCGTCCCACCGCACCAGCCCCGACGAATCTTTACGCTTCAACCGCACGAGTTCGTTTACGATTTTATTAAAGCCGTTGCCTTTTAAGTATAAATCGTAAATAATGCGCACCGTTTCCGCCTGATCTTCGTTGATAACGTAAGTATCGCCGAGCCTGTCATAGCCGAGAATATTCCCGTTGCCGTATAACACGCCGTTATCTCGGCTTATCTTTTGTCCCGCGCGAACGCGTTCAGACGTTTTTCTACTTTCTTCCTGCGCAAGAGTCGCCATAATCGTAAGACGAAGTTCGCCGTCGTTATCCATCGTCCAGATGTTATCTTCCACAAAATATACTTCTATCCCGATTTCTTTTAACTGTCTCGTAATTACAAGCGTATCTACCGTATTTCTCGCAAAACGGCATACCTCGCGCGTTACGATCAAATCAAATTTATGATACTTGGCGTCGTTTAGCATTTCCATGAATGCGGGGCGTTTCTTCGCCTGCGTTCCTGTGATTCCGCGATCGATATAACTTTTTAACACCGTCCAGTTCGGGTGATACTTCGCCTGATCTTCATACCATTGCATTTGATTTTCGAGTGCGGCGAGTTGCGCTTCATGTTCGGTACTTACTCGTCCGTAAAATACAACTCTGCGCTGCCTGTTTCTGTCAAACGTCGATACGTTCGTCGGCAAAACCACTTTATTTTCCGATAAATCAGATAAAATCACCCTGCTCATACCGTCACATCCTTTAAATTATACTTTTCTTCGATATAATTCCTTTTTTCTTTAAGCATGTTTTCATACGTTGCCTTGTTAATTTTCCCCGATTCGTACATGCTTTCAAGCAATAAGAAAGCCACATACTTTTCGTCCATTACCTCTTTTAATTTCTTTTGTTCCTTTGTCACTCCTGTAATTTTTAATTTTTGCTACAGGGTACAATGTTCTCTTCCCCGAACGGTTACTATGTTCTCTCACCATATAGATACAATGTTCTCTCTCCATTTATAGCGTATTATCCTCCATTTTTAATATTTCCGAAATAAACAAACTACCGCTGTCCGCCTCGTTCGCTTTTTCGGATTAATTTTTATATCGCCTGCGAATTTATTTTTGTGACGTAACAGCGCAAATAATAAGCCCTATAACACCCATTATAATATGACCTATTATCAATAAACCCGCAAACAAAATTCTTCCCGTTACGTTCAACACTTTTAATAATTTCATAATTTCAGCCTCTATACATAGACAATTTCATTCAATATTTCTTCTTCGATGATTTTCTCAATAGCGTTAATTCTCTTAACATCGACCAAATAATCTCCCGTTCGGCGATACTGCTCGCATCCGGAAAGTTTATTCCACATATCATCGTAAAGCGTTTCCGCCACTTTGTCTACGCCGTGTAAATATTCGGGGAGATCTGCAATCGTCCAGTCGATCCCTTTATCTTCGAGATACTTTTTTGCAAGCGTTCCGTACTTGCCGTAAACGTGTTTCTGCGGTTTTACGTTAGCGTTGTAAATTTTAATTTCTTCCACCGTTAACCCCTCGCCCGAATTTGCTTTTCGTATCACTTCCGTGGCTTTCATATCTTCATCCCCTGTTTTTACATTCTCGTATATATACGATATTGTAGTTACATTATACTTGCTTGCCATTTTATAGTCAAGCTAAAATTATTACTTTTTGAAAAAATTTTTTATCTCAAAAGCAACATTACCGTCATAACGCTTTGCAAAAGCAACAATGCGGGCGTAACCCAAAAGAAGAATTTGCGAAAACCGCGCTCCAAGCGTATATCTTCCTTGGCTTTATACACTTCTTTTTCGAGGGCTTCCACTTTATTTTTCATCGATTTTGCATGCTCGTCGATTGTAAACGCCGCGTCGTCTGCCGCTTCGGTAACTCTTTCCTTTAACAGTTTTCCCGCTTCGTCAGTCGCCTTTGCCATAGTTGTATTTACTATTTCCTGTATCTTCGTTACTGTTTCCGTTATTCTCTGAAGCGTTATCCGCATGCTCGCAAGCATATTCCGATTTTCTTCTTTCATCTCTTTCGTCAGCTTCTCTGCGTCGTCTTTCAAACTCGAGGCGAGCTCTTCGTTCATCCATTTTACGCTCCTCACTTGCCGCGTCAAGTCCGTTACCCGCGCATTCAGCTGCAAAATTAAGCCGTTGCATTTCTCGTTCGATACCGCTAAGGCTTGCTCTAATAACGCTTCCCGCGTTTCCGCCGTCAACCGTTTTACCTCTTCGCATAGTTCGATTGCCGACGGATTTTCCGTCAAATCCACTTTTTCGTCCGGTATACGCTCCGGACTTCTGCCTGTAATTCTGTTCTCCAATTCGTTTTATTACCTCGCTTTTCATATAATTTGTTCCGAGCCGCTCCCCTCGGATCGGTTTTTGTTTGTTCGGGTGCAGATAAGAATAATCCTTTCCGTCCCGTGCGATTTTTACGCCGTAACATTCGTCAAGATATTTTTTGAACGCTTCGGGCGATTTCGTTTTCTTTACCGCTTCGGCGATAACTTCGCGCAGTTCTTCTTTCCAGCTCGTTCCGCCTTTTAATATGATCTCCTTTTCTGCCGCCGTTCTGTTGTTTTTGCCCCTCTTTCGGAATTCCGTTTCCGTAAAGCCGTATTTTCTGCCGATTACGTTTACTTCGTCTTTCATTTTTGCATAATCTTTTTGACTGAACTGCAATTTTTTGCCGGTAATCGGATCGACGGCGTTTACGATAATGTGGCTGTGAACAGTCTGCGTATCCGTATGCGTGGCGATTACGCATTCGTAATTTTTGAAAAACGCTTCCGCTATCTCTTCCGCATACGCGTGGGCTTTTTCGGGCGTTACGTTATCTTTTCTCGCGCAGGAAAGTTTGAAATGATAATACTTCCGCTCGTCGTATTTTTCGCCTTTACCGAACCGCGCCGCCGTTTCTTCAAATTCCTTTGCATAATCTTCATCGTTGAATAAATTTTTCACCGACACAATCGCCGCCTTCTTCGGATCGGTTATATATCCTATTCCGTTTTTCGGTCTTGCCTTGCTCGCGCTGCATTTTAGAAGGGGCATTCTTTACCCTCTCGCGGCGAAGGATATTTTCCGATACAATTCTTTTAAGTACGCGATGCAGTTTTTTATTTCCCGCTCTGTATCCATACCGTAATAATTGTTTCTCACCGCCTGGTTTAAATTATTCCCCTGCCGTTTTAATTCCGCAAGTATTTCGCCGCCGCGCTCGATTACGATGATCGGTTTATCCGTGATAGAGCGTAAAATAAATTCCCGCATCGTAAGCCCGCTTTTTGCTATTTTTTTGTCGATTAAATTTTTCTCTTGTTCGCTCACCCGAAAGGTATACGCGAACGGTCTTGTTCTTTTTGCTATAACTGTTCCTCCTTTTTTATTTATTACGCCGAAATTTTCAAGGGCGGATTCATTTCGCCCGTTAAGAAAATTACGACCACAGTACCCTCACGGAAAATTTACGCAGTAAATTTTCGTGAACTACTCGGGGTATTAGGGGTGTGCCCCTAACGAGGCGATTTGTAAAATCGTGTATTTGGCAAGCCAAATACGTTCCTCGCTATTACGTCGTGGCAAAGTTTCCCCCTTAACTTTTCGCTTGACCACCGATGTTTTAAGTCTGTCGGAAAGACTATAAATTGCACATTTTAATCACCTCCGCATTGTCTGTTTATCCGGCGGCGAATACGCCGAAAATATTCCGTTTTCCTAAAAATAGCGCAAAAAAGTCGCTGATATTTTCTATCACCGACTTTAACCATATTCAGACTTTCGCCTCTATGACGGTCAATCATTCTATTAAATTCCAGACTCGATTATTTCTTTCGTTTCTTCCTCGTTTTCTTTGCAAAACTAATCAACTCTTTGTTTATCGCTTCGGCTTTTTCGTCCGCATACTCGCTCGGATTATAATACTCTTCCGGATTTTCAAATTCGGAAACGTATCCGTTTCGGCGCGCTTTAGCGTTCAGTTCTGGGATCGTTCCGTCGCAACCGAAATAGTCCTCGTAATTGAAAAACACCTCGTCGTTCGCTAACCGCCAATAGCCTTCCCATCGGAAATCGCGCAGTTTTAACGGGTTGTCCGTATCGCAAACTTTTGCTATTTGCAATTCTTTACCCGTGAGCCGAGGCTTGTCCCCTACGTAAACGATACGATTAGCCCTTTGTCTGCCAATTTCGTCATACACGGCTTCGCGGCGAATTATACCTTCTTGCTCCAATTCACTTAATAGTTTTTGCATGGAGCGAACCGAAACATGAAAAGCGTTAGCGATGGTCTCCACTTTCATTTCACGACCGCTGCGGCGGCGCAAATAATTTTTCAGGACCTCTTTGCGCTTTTTACCCGTAAGTTTCCGCATCTGAAGGGCGCCTTTTTCATCAAAGAAATAAAAGTATCCGTAACCTTTCTTCGCCATTTTCCCCTTCACCTAAAACAATATTTCACCCTATATCTAACCCTGCAATTTTAAGTTTCAGCCACTAAAAACTGCCATCGCTATACATTAAATCGCTTAAAATCAACAAATTTCGGCATAAAATTTTTTTAGAAATTTTTAAAATAACCCGATACTGTCATTTTCCTTAACCGCGAGATTGCAAATTTTTTGTGTGTTTATAAACGCCTGCCGTAACACATTAACAAGCTTGAAACGTCTGTAAATTAGTTACAACTTATACGGATTCAAGCGCATTTTTTTGCACCACAAAACAAGCTTTTCCCAAGCCTCCCGCATGGTAAGCATTCTCTTCCCTTTTGCCAAGTAAGAAGCTTCCCACGCAAACGAATATGCTTTTTTCATCGTTTCCGTCGATTGAAAGTGAAATTTGGAATTGGTCCTATACATCTTAAACATCTTGAAGAACTGCGATTTGCCATAAGGTTTTTGCCCCGCCGCCAAAGTTCTTTTATAATATCTGCGCCACATAACAAAAATCGTGAGTTTTCTCTTCTTTTTATCCTTTTCCAACTCATAAAAATTCGGCGCTGCGTATTCCTCTTTGCGCACGCGTTTTGGATAAAGTTTTTTCAGCAAGTCGTAATCGGACGTTTTATCTGCCAAAGGCAAGTCGATACCGCACTGTTTAGCCCTTTTAATCGTTTTCAAAACGGTAGTACGAGAACATTCACAAATCCTTGCGACTTGCGTTGTGGTGTTTCCTTTATAATGATACTCTAAAATAGCTCTGTAATTGGTCATTTTACCCGTTTTTACCCTTTTTACTATGACTTTCCTTATTATTCATTATACCAAATTTTTTTACCCTTGTAAAGTGTTCAACTTTAGCGGAATTGACCTTTTTTTAACTATTTTTCACCCTAAAAAAGAGCAAAAATAGAGCCTGCATCTAAAAGATACAGGCTCAAAACCACAATATATAGTGTTTTAATTAAGTTTTAGCCCAAGATTTAGGACCTGGGACTACGGATATTAGCCTGTGCGGCGGCAAGACGAGCGATAGGAACTCTGTACGGCGAGCATGAAACGTAATCAAGACCGATTTCGTGGCAGAATTCGATTGAGGACGGATCGCCGCCGTGTTCGCCGCAGATACCGCAATGCAAGTCTTTGCGCGCGCCCTTGCCGAGCGTGACGGCAGTTTTCATAAGTTTGCCTACGCCGACGGTGTCGAGCTTAGCGAACGGATCGAATTCGTAAATCTTTGCTTTGTAATACGACGGGAGGAATTTGCCTGCGTCGTCGCGCGAGAAACCGAAGGTCATCTGCGTCAAATCGTTGGTGCCGAAGCAGAAGAACTCGGCTTCGGTTGCGATTTCGTCGGCGGTGAGAGCCGCTCTCGGAATTTCGATCATCGTACCGACGTGATATTCCAGTTTTACGCCCGCTTCTTTAATAAGTTTATCCGCGGTTTCGACAACGGTCTTTTTACAGTACGCAAGTTCTTTGACTTCCCCGACGAGCGGAATCATAATTTCGGGAACGACGTTCCAGTCGGGATGGCGTTCCTTAACGGCGATCGCCGCTTTGATGATCGCTTTGGTCTGCATAACCGCGATTTCGGGATAAGTAACGGCAAGACGGCATCCGCGGTGGCCCATCATCGGATTGAATTCGTGCAACGAGTCGCAAAGATGTTTGATTTCCTCAACGGTCTTACCCTTTGCCTTAGCAAGCAGTTCGATATCTGCTTCGTCGGTGGGCACAAATTCGTGGAGAGGCGGATCGAGGAAACGAATGGTAACGGGCTTACCCTCGAGGGCCTCCATAAGCCCCTCGAAGTCGGCTTGCTGCATAGGTTCGATAGCGTCGAGTGCTTTAACGCGCTCTTCGACGGTTTCGGAACAGATCATTTCTCTGAACTTGTCGATTCTGCCGGGGCCGAAGAACATATGCTCGGTACGGCAAAGTCCTATACCCTGAGCACCGAGTTCGGCAGCTTTCTTGGCGTCGGCAGGCGTGTCGGCATTGGTTCTTACGCCGAG